>SDBT01000913.1_pt1 | contig 49488 bp, 71 predicted proteins | sample 2277101 | NCBI WGS metagenome assembly SDBT01 (sample SAMN10404973, study PRJNA504765) | marine sediment metagenome | isolation source: marine sediment core GS10_PC15, 103 cmbsf | place: Arctic Ocean: Southern Knipovich Ridge | collected 2010
AAATAGTATCATTACCAGCGGCCACCAGTCTCTTAACAGATACTTGTTGTGTAAGACTCACAGCCATTATACGTTCTCATACCAAATTTTATTTGAAGCAGCAGCGACCAGTCGCCGTATTGTTACTTTGTCAGACGGTGGGGCAAATAAAGTATCTGCATATATTTCAAACATGAAATCTTCGCCAGCGTATGTTGTCCAGTTAGCACCATTGTCCACACTCCCGATTCGATCCCCATTAGCAAAGGTAGAACTTGATCCATCTTTTCTCCACACCACACAGTCTGAAGGATCATTGCCACCCGCTATTATTATAGCATATTTGGTGCCACCCGTAACCTCTCCGTCCAAAAAATCAGTGATAGTAAGCTCTTTCCACTCTCCTGCTGGATTAGTAGTGAGCGTGTTACCACCAAAGCCTTTTGCAAAAATAGGTACATCTGGATGACCATTTTCATCAGTAGTATATAACTGAAAAGACACAGTGCCAGGCAGACCGATGCGATATATCAGAAACTTCAGAGTGACTATAGTATAGTCTTGGGATGCAGTAAAAGTCTGGGCTTCTTCTTTACTCCCAGTAACGCTATACTGTAGCTCAAAATCATCATCACCAGCATTATAATATTGTGCCAATACAGACATCTGCACTCCTACTCTACTGAACTCACGGTAATTATGGCAACCACAGGCTGTTCGGCAGCACCGATCCGATCTCCGTCGCCCCACTTATCCAATCCTGGTCGCTGTCCACCACGTGCCCTAGTGTCAAGTGTGTCATACAACCGCATGTTCTTAATGTCAGACGTAGTATCAGGAGACTGTTGATTAGCTGCGTGGCCTTTATCAATACCTTTTGATGGGAAGGGAATCTTAATTAGTACCTCCGGTTTCTACGAGCCATAGTTCGCTGGGCTAAGCTGTATATTGCGGCCTCCCGTGTCATACGATGTTTCTTCTTTAACGCAGCAGTCTCCATACGTGTTTGCACCAGACTGAACTCTTTGCGTGTAGCCACAGTTTTTGCACCATGCTTTTTCATTTGCTTTTTGTACTTACTATACTTATAAAGTTTTGGCATTGCTCTCTCCGATCTTAGTTCTCAGTTGGAGACCCTATTCCGTTAGCCTCACGTTTCGGGCCTCCTTCTGAGTCCTAGGGAAAACTATCTATTAGGCTCTTGCAGTTCCATTTGTAGTATGGTAAACAAGTATACGCATCCAATCCAGGTCCATTTTAATAGACGCTGTGGTGTGTGCATGAACTTCAAACAGTGGTGCGATAACCTTATCAGGTATACCATCATTGCCACCAGCATCAGCATCAGTAACAGTCTTTACCAACACACCATTGATGTAGAATTTAACATTGTCACCAGCAGTGTCCCCGTCGCCAGTAATAACAACGCCATACTTGATGTACTTGTCTTTGTCAACATCTGTAACCACGTCGTCTTCAGAAGTTACATTAGTTCCATCACAAGTTTGGGCACTTACATTAGCATCCGTCGTGCCATCGTCACGGAAAAACCCCGCGTGGTCTTTGTTAGTTAAAATTGTGCCAGTACCAAGAACACTGGTTACACTTGCACTGTCGCTCAGACCAACGAAATAGTCACCAGCATCGTTGTCTACTTTGACTCTAGCCTCAAAGTAAATCACTAACCCCGGCTGTGGGAAACACTGTATGCCAGGGAACTGTACAGATGGGCCATCATCAGCAGCCGCTGTGCCTGTGTCCATTTCCAAAAGTCCGCCAGCCCCTGTGGTAAGAGCAGCTACTGCTCCAGCACCATTCTGTTGTGTGAACAGCAAACCGCCATTTAGTACAGTAGTGGCATATACATCTGGAAGCATGAAATCTTCAAAATGACCAAATCCCTTAGCAGGATCGAGCATAACCTCAAGCCATGGGGCACTGTCCCAAATAACTGGACTTGGACCCACTCCAGCATTAGTATCAGCAAGGTAATCGTTCTCAATCTCGTCAACTACATTCCCAGTGCTCAACACCTTCTCGAAACTAGGCGACGCGTACGTTCCATTGTTGACGTACAGTGTGTCATTAGCCGACGCGTTCACCTTGTGAAAGATGCAACCTTCTGCAAAAGTATTAACCGTTGTTGGAACCGTTGTGCCCCAACAGTCCATAATACCATCTTCAGTTTCCCAGATAGTCTGCACTACTGCTGTACCTGCTTTTGCGGGGGTCATGTTGTTGTGATCGAACCCCATTGTGAATCTATCTCTACCCATGTTAATTCCTTTCTAGCATCCCATGCCAACACTGCCCCAATCCTTCAGGGCTGTAAAACATTAAATATCATTGTCTGTTGTCACGTTGGAACGACCACCGCGACGACCATAAACACGCGGTAAATTACCGCTACCTAATTTTCTTGGGGCAGAACGCTGATCAATTTTGTATGCGTTCTGTAAATCAAACTTAACATACTTGTCCATGAAACCTGCTGTGACGTCTTCCACCTCAAGTTCAGCCTGAGCTAGACATGCTGCTTTAATTGACTCGTCAAATGGAAATCCAGCAGGGTGTAAATTGTACAACGGTTCCATGTAATAAGCAGAATTAGCAGTAGGATCAGCAGCAGAAGCTGTGCTGTCATCTATACCCAGCCAATCAGCTACTGTTACTGTAAACGTGGAACCTGTGAAATCAGTTATAGTACCACGTGCATTTCTACCTGTACCACTTGTCACGAAGCATTTCCATGTAGCGTTGAAATAGTCATCAGGGTAGTAATTAGCAAAACTGGCATCAACCAGCGTAGTACCACTCCCACCTGAAGCTAGTCCAGCTAGCATCTTCAACTTGTCAAAAAACAAAGTGAACGGAAACTCTACCACTTCGGAGGCAGATGGCTTCTTATCAATGAACAGTTCAAACCTACGCTTGGGACCGTATCCACCGCTAGTATATTCAAGCCGTCTTATGGATGCAAACCTCGGATAGTCAATCAATGTATTGATAGCTTGCCTAGCTCGCACTCTCGATTCATCTACCCACTCGATCTGTGTTCCGTGTGTGGAATCACGCTCGTATTCAATGGGTCCATCTGGTGTACCACCGAAATATTCTGGTAGCGGGTAGCGGGTTATATCTCCACCCACTGTTTCCACTGGTGTGATAACAAACGTGTCGTCTGCTACCGGGTCTGTACCAGCAGCAGCACCTGTAGCACTCAACCAATCGGCCACGGTTACTGTACCAGTTGCTGTTGTATAACCTGTAATCTGGGCGTAACTACCCGCCCCTGTGCCAGTAAGAATGTAGCACCAGTAATCCTTGAGATCATCGTTAGTATCGTAGCTCGCTGTTAGTGTGGCATCTACTATTGTAGTTGAACTAGCTGAGTCAACAGTACCTGTTATTCTGGTAGCTGTCAGCGTTACAGGCAGAATCCTACGCATCCAACGCCAGCCCTTTATAGGGGCAGCAGCTATGAACGCCATGATGCCGTTGTTTACGATACGCTTACAGTCCTCAAAATCCTGGGGATCAACAGGGATCATAGCTTGTTCCTCACCAGAAGAACCGTAGTAGGCCATTCCGCTCTCTTTAGCTACTTCCAGAATCAAATCGTGAAACGATAATGCACTGGTCGGTTCTGCCATACTATCTCCAATCAAAAAGTTGCCCTGTGACAAGTGAAACCCATCACAGGACAACGTGATCTTAACTGCTTAATAGTCCTGGGCTATCCTTACCCAGTCTACATTCAAGACGCTAGTAGTACCAGCGGCACCACACATTGTTTCTATGTAGAACGCCAGTTCTTCGCCATCCGGGAAATCAGTGTCAGACAGACCGACTGTATAGTCGATCAAAGCACCATCCTGATAGAAGAATACTGTAACGCCATCAAAATACATGCCGATCCTGGTCCAAGCTGCTGCCACCAAAGTTACAGCATTACCCTCAGATACCGGAGAAGTACTACCACTCTCGGTATTAAAATCTATGTTGAGCTTGTCACCGTCTGCATACTCTCTTACAAAGCCAACATAGTCCTTATCAGCTACACCACCCTCGCTTGTAGTAAGCAATGTACCAGCCGTGATCAAGCCTTCCTCTGCAAAACCAACAAATATTTGCGAGATAGTATCAGCTATACTATCGACCTTAATCCTGGCTTCCATCCATAATCTCTTGCCAGAAGTAAATTTAAACTTGCCAGCTATAGCAGCACCCTTGGGGTATATGATCTTGGAACCCTCATCATCGGTAGTACCTGATATTGCGATCACACCACGAATATCAGTTGCTAAAGTTGCAACTGTGTTGCCAGTAGTGCCAGTGAAGCCAGTCCACTTCCCAGTAGTGCCTAATGCCGAAACTGCGGCACTATTTTTGTTCGTGGCAATGTCTACTCCGTCAATAAAATCGTCGAAGAACTCCACACCCTTCGCAGGGTCTTCCAAGAAAGCAATCGTCGGACAATTACCCCAAATTGATGGGCTAGGCCCGCCAGTAGGTGTACTTGCTGCGGCTTTATAACTAACTATTCCACTCATAATTCTTTTCCTCTCTAAATACTAATTAGCAATTGCTGTTAGCCGGCCTTATGCAGTACAAAGCCCGCAGTACGCTTGTTCAAACACAGGTTGTTGTGGGCACCATCCAGGTACACGGTAAACGTAGTATGCTGACCGCGATCTGTTTCAGGCTCACCTTCCTTCATCCAGTATCCGTCATGGACGTATGGGATGAACTTAGCAAAGTCAACACAATAAATAGGCGTGTAAGTTGCACCATTCAATTGTGGTATGGGGACAACAGGAAGCCTGTTGACCATGACCAACCCGGTATCGTCCATCTTCAGGTTGCTCATAACATCTTTGCCGCCGTGGTTGTCATCCTTCTGATCCGCCAAGTCCATCAACTGTGCAGTCGTATCAAAATCAGTGTAGATACGCTTGGCAGCGGAACGCTTGTTTTGTGGATCGTTGATGATAAGCGGTGCTTTAAAGCGAGTATACATGAACGCCAAACGGAAAGACTTCAGGAACGCATTGTCTATAGCTGTATAAACAGCAGTGTAGTTACGCCACTTGGCTTCAGTGTTACTATTGATGTTCGCACAGGTTGGGTCATAATTCCCATCCTGAAATTTAATGTAGATACCATTAAAGGCACCAGTGCTGGTATTCAGCACGCCGTCCCCGGAAAACATGGTGAGGTAGTATGGAACACCATACGGGTACAGGTCATCAGTTGAACTTTCAGGGGTCTTCCAGAAACGATCCTCAATGAGATCAGCCAAAGACCACAGGCCGTCCACACGCCGCACTTTCATCAGATTGATGAAACCCTTTGCGTTGTTCTTGTTCTGGAGTAACTCAAAGTCGTCCCAGGAATAGTTAGTGCCAATCCTGGTCCACGGAACCTTGATGGTGTGCATTACATCACCAATTGTAGGTTCGTCAGTATCATAGGCTCTACGATACCTGGCATTACCAGCGTTATCCAACATGATCTTTCGTTCGATTTGAGTACCACCGTCGATGACCATACGTTCGTTCTGATAAATACGACAAGCTTCGTAGTCCTGATTATCCCACCCCACTTCAAACTCCTGCACAGGCAGGTCGTTGATGGTCAGAGATATAAGGTCAGCAAGCTGACTATTTTTAACACTCATTTCATTGTCCTCTCAAAATTTACGATACGCTAGTTGAAAACTTTGCTAAGTCGTTCTCGCGTTGCCTCCACCAAATCGTCTCCAGTTTTCTTCGCAGTCGATTCTTCTTTGCTGGTACTGGCCGACTCCAGTGAAAGACTTTTGCTTCTCTTAGTTATGCTAGTTCTCAATTCTTCGCGTATCACTTTTGTACGTTGCGATTCAGAAACGTTAAGATGTGCCACTTGCATAGCATCATCTATAGACATCTCACGATTGTTCATTTCTGCTCCAAGCAATATGTCATCCATCATAGTAATTACACCCCAGCGATTCGCCTGTTGTCCTGGGCTTAAATTAGCCCAGTCAACGGCACCTTTGGGTATAACACCGTAGAACTCAGCATACGGCTTAGTAGCGTCAGATGTAAAGAAGCCATCAATCTGTTGGTTAATCAAAGCCACTTCTTGAGAATTTGCCCCACTGGTGTCCTGTTGTGTTTGCACGGGTGCAGCTTTCAAAGCCTGCACATCCTTGAACATCTGCTCGGCCTGATCATTTTGTGCTCTAATGATCGCCAGTGCATCGGGGTCTATCTCTGTCTTCTCAAGGGCGTCAATATCAACGCCAACAAATTCTGACTCTTCTACATTCTGCGGTGCATTGGCAAGTTCAGCTTCACGCTCCAGCAGTTCTTTGTGCTTACGCCCCTGTGCAGCAAAATCTGCACCGGACCGTTTCACTGCTTCAAAAATACCACCGTATGCCCTCACACACTGTTCAGGGTTAGACTCGTAGAACAACTTAATGTCCTCTTTGCTTATACCCCTATGGATAGCCGCTTGATAATAGGCATCTGGAAGTTGCGGGATTTCTTCACTGCCTTTATCAGCTTCCTCATCCGTGGCTGTTTTCTTTTCCTCCGTGGTTTGTTCATCCGCCTTAGCTTCAGACTCCAGTGTAGACTTGTCTTCCGCATCAGTAGATTCTTCCTCAACCGTTTTCTTATCGGAATCAGGTGTAGAATCCTCTGCCGTTTTAGACTCGGCTTCCGTGTCCGTTGTGTTCTTTTCAGGGCTTTTGCCCTCAAACATTTCGGCTAATCTGTCTGCCGTCTTGTCCTCTAGCTGCTCTGGTGAAACTTCTTCTGTTTTAGAAGCATGGTCGTCTGCTACAGTAGTAGCATCAGGCTCCAACGTGTTCTCTTTGTTCTTAGGCATTTTACTCTCCGTTAAATAAGTTTCCAGCACAAGACGCACTGGTGTAAGTTATCTATACTCCATCCCAAACTACTCGCTCGGTTCCAACTTTATGCCTTATCCTCTGTGTCCGTTTCACAAGGCCACAGTCGTCCAGGTATTTTTGATGGTCGCCCATGTTGTCAAACACTGGACGATTCTGTTCATCCAATCTTATATTAGGAAACTTTTGTTCATGTTCTGCTCGCTGATCAGGATGAATAGCCAGTGCATCAGAATGGATAGGGCGGTTATAATTACCGCCTGCCAGAGCAAAACTTTTCATGTGCATATCTCCACCACACTCAGAACAGTGGTGCATTTCATCAGGCATAACATCCTTCCGTTCTGCTCCACAGCCCCTACACTTAAACCCAAATAATCCTGCCATTAGTAAACTCCCTGATTAGCAGATTGACTTTCCGCAGCAGTATCCTGCGACTGTTGATTAAATTCCTGTTGGGGCGTTGCTGTGTTGCGTGCCCCAGGGTACTCTCCGTTTTGCATAATACCCTTAATACTATTGCCACCGCCTCCACCACCCTCACTTGTTTTGGCCTTGCCAGCGTTCTGTGGTCCCATGGCTGCTATAATCTGCATCTTCTGTGCAAATTCCGGATCGTTGAACCAATCCTGCACGGCATCAATAACATCAAGCTCAGTAGCTAGATCGGTAATCGCTTTCTGTACATTGAAAGGAACGCCCATCTGCATAGACTGCATAGCTGATGCCATCAACGCAGGTATAACACTGGTTGCAAACTCGACGATGCGTTTCGATTTAATAGCTGGGTCCAAACGTGACATTGATCTAGCTACTATTTTAAATGTAAATCTGAAGAAATCGCCATACCGCTGCTCAGGTGTCAGCCATATTTGTACTTGTTGTCCACCAGTGTCACGTTTAGTCAGTGGAAGTTCGATCAGCGGATCAGTATGCAAATACCAAGCTTGCTTTCCGCTTACTTCTGCCATTCTGTTATATAGGATGCCACGGGCATCTTCGATAGAAATATTGGCATTGCCCTGTAATATCTGTGAACGTGTAGCAGTCTCTTTGCCTTTAGCCGCCGACGGCATGTTACCCGCCATCTGATCAGGATTACCTGACATATAATTATACCACACCTGTAGTTGCTGTATCATAGTTTCGTTGTTGCGGTTCTGCCCGCCAAACGACACGACCTGTATGCCCTTGGGATCAATAGATGCAATAGTGTCACCATCTGCTGCATCAAGTATATCCTGTGCTTCATCAGCTTGTGCAGGAGGATACACCAATATATCCTTCTGCCTATCAGCCTGATCCATCAGCTTCTTGAATATCCGATTAGCCGCACGATGCAAGTCAAACCATATACTCGCAGGAGCTACCGGGTACGGGTTGCCTTCTACTGGTGGGGTAAAAGACAGATCAGTATATGGCCCTTCTTTCGGACCATTGTAATCAGCGACACGCAAGTACTTACTAAACGTGGTCTGCATAGGATCAGGAATAGTAACCAGGGCATCAGCTTCAGGCACCCACAGTTCTACTACTTCTACGTAATCCTGTAGCGTGTTCATTTCCAGAACAGCCTGATTCTGTTTGCTGATGTTCTCCACCCTGTCATTATCAGAGATATATCTAGCTTGCGGTAGTTTCACTATAAGGTCATGTTCGTACCCATCTGTGTCGAGTAGAACCTGTCTTGGCAATCTTACTCTGTCCCCCTCGAAAGATGCTTTCTTTCTGTGTGTACACACGGGATCAAGCACGTAGTCATCCAAGTCCACCAGTGTAGTGAATATCTGTCCAGGGTCTATACGCACATCACCAAATTGCAGAAGTTCTCCACTAGCTGATAGACCAGTTTTGACCATACCCCAGCCGAACAAAGCAGATACTACCCACGCACGTATCGTATCCACCATCCCGATGTCCTGTTGCAGTTGATTCAGTGCTAGTCCCATCAGCTCGCCATACGGCTGCTGTGCCAGAATCTTTGTCTCTAATTTATTGACCGGGTTACGCATAACCAAGTTTGGAACCAAAGATCGTATTGTATGAAACAACAGATTGATCGGCTGATCACCTGTTAGACCGTGCTGTTTGAGGTAGTACTGACCGACGTATTCCTTAATGAACATTGCCCGTGCCTTGCGGTAGCGTCTGCTTCTCTGGAAGGCACGCTTTACAGCAACTTGTAATTTAGCCGGTTGAACATTTTCTGTTGGCATTACCCTGTCTCCCGTATTGAACTCACATCGAGGTTCTCGCCACACATAAGAGCAAAACAGTGAGGGCAAGTAGCCTGTGGAAATACAAAATAACCGTGTTCGTTAGTATCTACAGAGTGTGTAACTGAAAACCCATTTTCACAGTTATAGCAATTATACGTAACATCTACTGTCTTCATATCTTTTCCCTTAGTTAAACTTAAACGCCGTACGCCATGACTTCGACGCACTGGCTTTCTTCAACTTCTTGTATCTCTCATAGCGATGCTGCCACGAACCCTTTGGAGCTTTTGGTCCTTCATGCTTTGCTCTTGGAAGCTCTTTGTCATCAAGGGTAAGGGCATCAGCGATAACCCTGTCGCCGTGAGTTTTCTTCGCGGATGAACTCTCTTCGACAAGACCTGCTGGCCCAACTCCGCCATCATTATAATGTATGTAGTACTTTACTTCTTCCAAAGCTTCTACGCAATGGTTGACGTAACCACCATGAGCATACGCTCGATCAAGTGCAGCTAGTAGTTCAAACTTACTCTGGGGTCCAGTGTGGAAGCCGTAGCTGTTGGTTCTCTTGTTTACAGTCTGCCCAGTTTTCTCTTTCCTGTAAAAGTACGGGTACCTAAACGTATGCACCATGATCTTGCCAAAGTCCCAACCAGGTCCGTTGTTCTCCCATTTGAGGAATGGTAATTTGCGTGGTGCTCTTCCACCACACCATAACGCCAGAGCTACCACTACACGGGCCATGTCATACGGTGGCGTGTTGGCATCAGCCCACTCTGCGATCTTCTCGCCTGTCTCTTTACACTTAACAGAAATCACGGAGTTCGATGCACCTTGACCCTTACTTATGTCAATCCCGAAGATGTATGTCTTGGACTGATCAGGACGATCTCCGATCAGACTACACCACACTTTCAGTGGGCCTTTTTTCCCACGTTTTATCGTAACTTTTTTAAGGTCTTTGCGACTGATTATCTTCGCTACTGCATCATTAGCAGTGTTCGGGGCGAAGTGTATGTGATACCGCACTTTCTCTTTTCTGGCAAATAGTGCAATGTGTTTATCTATGTTAGGAATAGTGAAAAATATATCACCAGACTCGATGTCCTGCATCAAAATCTCACGTGCCATTTCTTTAGGGGACCGTACAGTTTTCTCATGCTCAAGCCACGGAGAAGTAATCTCCCAACTCCCAGTCTGCGTAGCTTGTACAGAACGGCGAAGCCCTTTTTCCGGGTGCTCATAAAATGGTAACTTGAACACTTCGATCTGTCCGCTGTTCTTCCACCTACTGTATTCAGTACCAGCACCAGCAGGTGTGGAATTAACAATACGAACTAACGCAGCGTCTCGCGTAGCGGACCGCATCAATTGACCGTGCTCTACTTTCGCAAACTCGTCTAAAAGTGCGACCAGTCGCCTGTCACCAGACGCCGCGTGTTCGGTTGTAGATTCCCCGTCAATAACTGACCCGTTAATTACGTTCTTCATGTGCATCTTTGTTCGATGCTTCTCTCCAAACATAACATTGGGCGGAAGCATCCACTCTGGTAGCCAGCTATTTATATAATCATGTTTCTGGAACAGGGCCTTCATATTACCAGTCTGATCTACATAGTCCTGCGTACGAGACATTTCAAGCAACTGACTATCAGGACGAAACAGCCAGAGCCAATGGAGAAAACAAATGCAAATCCAACTTGCCCCCATGTCACGGCATTTGTCGATCAGAAGATCAGTTCCATTTTTAATGCACAGCAAGAACTTATCTACAAGATCATCCTGAATCTCCCAGGTTATAAATGGATTGTGCGGCTGGCGTGCCTCGATACGCTTACCAGTCTCAGGGCACACATCAAATTGGTGATAGGTCATCGTGAATGTATTGATCCAGAATTTCAAGGACACAGCACTAGCAGTAAGTAAATCATGTTGTAAGATTATATCATCCTGGGCGTTCTTCAGAAGCTCACCACGCCACTGAAGATTTTCCGTTTCGTGCTTGGGCACCATCAGGCCTGTAATGGGGTCTTTCCAATAGTAATCAGGACGAGGAAATGGCGTCTTAAGTTGAGGTTTAAGCTCTTCTACGGCTATTAAATTAGACACTACGCTTCTTTCAAATAGGCAATCATGTTCTGCAAAATATCAATGTCATCCTTAACATATCCCAGTAAGCTGTTACACCTGTGGCATAACAGCCCACGAACTTTACCAGTCTCATGGTCATGGTCAATATAAAGTCTGCGTCCGTCACGGTTCACTTTACCACAAGTTTTGCAGACACCGCCTTGATCCTCAAACATTTGATCGTACTGCTCAAGAGTCATACCATAGGTGTTTTTAATACACCACTTCCTATGAGCCAGCGTCATTTTCTCTTTGTTCGCCTTGCAATATTTCTTACGCTTGGCTTTTTCACATTCTTTACACCAACAATGCAAACCCTTCGCACCATTGGTATAGAAATCTTTAAACATTTTCATAATGTTACATTTAGTACAACGTTTACAAGTGGTTAGCGACTTATTCTTTTGTGTCACTCATACCTCCGGCCTTAGCAATACGTTTGGCACCCTGCTCAGTAACCTTATCAGCAGCAGTAAGCTTCTCTGATCCTTCGACAGAACTGTTCGGTACGCGACCTTCAGTACGATCAAAGATGATATTCTGTGCGGCACGCACAGGTGGTGTAACAGTCTCTATGCCCTTAACCATTTTCTTACAGCCCAAAGCATCCTGCCAGATCATTCGTGCAAGTTTCTCAGCCTTCGTAACCATACGTGGTTCACCATCAGAACCAGTAGCGCACTCTGTTACTTCCTCAGAGATAGCTCTAAGATAGTGTGACAACAACTGTCCCTGTTTGGTTTTCTTTCCGTGTTGTTTCATATCTAATTGCCCCCGTCTCTGTGCGTCATATAGTAATCCAACTCTCTTTTAGTTGCCTCCAGATCGAACGCAGCATATTTAGCCAACAGCCGCACGTAACCAAGTAAGTCTTCCATCTTAGCCTTGGAAGTCTTATCGGCCTCACCAGCTATACCGCTACTGGTGCCATTAAGCACACTGGCTATAACACTAAGCTCTACTCTGCATTTCTCTGCGGTCATAGTTCCTATGCCATTTTCCTTGTGTAAATGTTTTTCGTGCTAGTGTCACCCTCAAAGTACAACGTTGTCTTCCCGACAGGTATCTTAATTAGGATAGTCTCATTAGCAGGACACACCCACTCGATGTTGGCAGGAGTAGAAGTAACCCCAGTAATACTAAACAATCCAGCACTACCAATACAAGTAACAATATACGTAAGGCCCGCCACAACTGTTAGTATGAGATCGTCTCCAGCAGTACCTGTGGCAGTAGTTGCACCTGACGCTGCTACAGGATCAGCCATATACGGATCGGGTGGCACTCTATTACCTGCGTTGTCTGATAAAAAAATCTCTTGGTTCATACTACTCTCCTGTTAATATATTTTTTGTTAATATACTCTTGCAATGTAAAGAAGTCGACCATTTGTTACTCCAGATAAGTAAAGAGTAGTTTTGCCTACTGGTATCCTGATGTATAAAATTTTTCCGAGGGGACACACCCACTCTATATTGGCCGCTGTAGATGTAACTCCGGTTATACTTAGAAGGATTGTAGAACCTCCGTTCCCGCCGCCCCCCGCATCACTGCTCGATACACGATACACAGCCCCAGAAACCACTGTAAAAGTTCTCTGTGGGGAGGAAAAACCCGAAGTTACGCCCTGTCCAGACGCGGCTACGACAGTACCGATACCAGTATGTGGCGTTACTCTGTGACCTGAATTATCTGAAACATATTTCTCTGCCATAATTACTCAGTCCTTCTAGTCTACACTGTCTACTTCGACACAGCTACCATCACGGTCTTTCACACTCCCGCACGCATCCAACAGGCCAAAAGCCTGCCCGACAATCAGCGGCTGTTTGTATGCCTTGTTGATACATGCCTTGAGCAGCACAATATCCTCAGCGACTACTTCTGCTGAATCTGCATTGACTAGCTTGACAGCCAGTTTGAATTTCTTAACTTTGTCTTCCGCCTTTACAGTTTCAGGGTCTTGCACCAACAAAGCATTGCAACACACAACACCGAGTGTGACTTCCTTCTCGCCGTCTTTCAATACATCACCGCTAAATACATCAGTGAGCTTAGTTGTTAAATCCAGTTTCATCGTTTTCCCTTTCAAATTTCCCTAGTTAGTTTTATGTGCCACACGATCAACGACCCCACGGTTGTACTGTTCCGTTTGCAGCCGTGTCCTCTTCTGTGCCTGAATCTGTGCCAGGTCTTCCTGCATGTTCTTCGGATCAGACAACCCAGTAAGCTGCCTGATAAATTCTTTACGCGGCATGTTCTTTCCACCTTCTGTGAAGAATGTATCATAGAACTCACCCGCCTGTTTCTTGGATAGATCGTTACTCATTCTATTCCCCTAGTTTTTCACTTGACCACTGGTATCCATCTGGAAGCGGGTGATCAGGCTCCAGTGATGTTATAATATCAAAAACGTCACCCTCAACGTTTGCTTGAAAGTCACGTCTAAATGCCACCTTATCTGGATTACGCATGTTCTCTTGTCGTACTCTAAGTGTTATCATTCTGCTTTCTCCAACCTAGTCTCCACAGTAATCTTCCGATGTCTATTGACACCTGATCTACCACGGCTTCTTTCTTAGCCCAGTTACATGCGTGAAGGCTCTCATGTATCGTGGTGATCAAACCCTTGCGTGTGGATGGATCACAGAATACATGAAGCTCTCGTTCCAATTTAAAAGTAGTACACATCCCTTCAGTAGCACCGATACGTATGTAATACGTTCTGCCGTTGAGAGTATGTGTTTTGACCTTTGCCATTACTCACCCTTCGCTGATTCCACTTCCAAATACCATGTCAACCCGACACTCATACCAACATCCTTGCCGAAACTCGGACCTGACAGCGACATACCCTGTTCCATGCCCTTGTAAGCAGTGATCGTGACGGCATCAGGCGATGAGCAGCCTGAACACGCCCAAGCAGTTGTGAACAGATACACCATCCAGATCACGTACAGCATAATTGGCATCCAGTTGACTCTCTTCATTCGGCCTCGATGTGCTGTGCTGCCAGCCACATTGCATAGAATATACCATAGTTACTGCGTGGTTCTGTGAACTCATCGAGCATCACAACTTCAACGTGTCGTCCACCCCGCACTGCTGTTTCAGATCGCTCTCCACCTATGCTGGAGTGTTTCCCGCTCATGTGCATCTTTTTCTGGTTCATACCAATAATACCTCCTGTTCACACAGTCTACACCTCTCTACATCACCTGGCACGTACCCATACATGTGATTATCACCGAGACACTCCGGGCACATCCACAGATACACCTCAAATACATTAACTGATACTGGCATATCCTTCTTCTCGCGTTTCTTCTTCGTTTCCTGCGTCATATCAGTTCTCCCTCTACAATTCAATCCGACCGATGGAACTCGAATCCACACCCGCAGGCTCACAACCTGCTGTGCTACCCAATTACACCACGGAAGGTGTCAAATCAATAACTCCCACACCGATCCTCGTTTTCAAGAGCTACCATGGCTGTACGCCAAATAGTACACAAAGGACAGCCACAACCGCCTGGCACATGTGCTTCCGTTTCAGCAATAAGTGAAATGGCTGACAACGCCAGGCCGCGTTTCTCTATCAGGCACCCAGAGCAATATCTGCTCCCTGTTCCAGCCATCTGTTCACACTCTTTGTTCCATATTCCATAGCATTTAGCCATTTCATTTCCCCTATTCCAAGCTGGCTTCAAAAGCCTGTATTTCATCATGTATCAGGGCATGTAAGCCCATCAACTGCCCAATAACCTCTGTGGCAACCAATTTCCGCAGGTTGTCTGTTAAAGCAACGTCGTGCATGGATATATTGACCATTGTCTCCATGTTAATAGGGATCATAATAAGGTGCTGTCCATCTGGTGAGAAAGCAGTGTCACTCTGTTGAAGTGCCGCACCTTCTATGCCCCTGAGTACCTGTTCTACAGCTTTTGCGGCTGCTATCTTGTCTATCTCAAACTGTTCTTGTACTGCCATTCCATACCCCATTTCGTTTTCCCTAATAAATAACCTTTGCCCTCTATATATACCCTCAACTGTGCGGATTACGAAGAGTTTCAGCGATAAATCTGAAAAATTTCTAAAATATTTTTTCTGCCAGGCTACGATAGCCCCAATATGCCTGAAAATCTGACATATACATGACCGGTAGTTCAATTAGTCAGCGTATCCTATGACAGTATGTCCATATTGCTGGTATTGCGGAGCTGGAATATAGGGGGTGTTCTTTTTGCGTGCCCGTGGCGTCCTAGAAAGGAGGTCTGACACCCATACAAGACAAAGAAGAAGGGTACTACCCCCGGCCCCAAGATCCAGACCAGATCCAGACCCAATACGATCAGGACATTACTCATCGCCGGCAGGACATCAGAAGCATAGACACGCCGTGTCCGGTATCAGGCACATAATCGGTCGGTAGTCGGCGTGTTGTGTCGGTATATGCCTAAAGTGGTACGTGTTCGGCTGTCTGACTGGTCTGGGACTTCACGATGCAACATATATATGGCATAATGCACGCACATTCTTGACCTATTCAAGACCTGCAATTGCCTGGATGCACTTTGATGACGGGTATTTGATGACGGATTTGCCCTTAAACCCTTACTACACCACGGCTTATCCATCCGTCATCACATTTATGACGGATTGTAGGAAGTCCCGCCAATATAGAACTGTTATCTATTATCCGTCACACACCATATATGTATATATTCTCTTAGTAGAAGTTAGATAAGAATATAGTAATACGGTAGTATAATCCTCATAACCCTTGTGTTGTACAACAATTAAACTGGTTTATGACGGGTTATTCGTATTTGATGACGGGCAAACCCTTCGTTTTACGCATAGTCAGGGGTATATATAGAGGACATCGCATTTATGACGGATTGGCAAAATAACCATTTAACAGGAGTATAGAACATGAGACAAAGACACAAACGATGTACAAAATGCTTCATAGTCAAACCCATAACATTATTCAGCAAGGACAAAACCGGATATATGGGCCATCGAGCAAATTGTAAACAGTGTCAGAATATACAGAACAAGGACTGTCGGGATCGGCGACAGAATCAGAACCCGGACGAGAAAACGCATTGTTGGTGTTGCGGTGTTTCACTTGACACAGCCCGACAAGAACACGAACAAACACGAATGAAACAACAAGGCCCTAATGCGACATTACCGGTATGCGATGTATGCCAGTGGAAATCAGCACAGACTAAAACGGAGATATACCGCAACAGACAACCAGTCAAACGACCGGCAGCGGATCAGACCCGTTTTGCAGAACTGGAACTAATACGGGCAAAGCTGGAAGGTAGACCTACACGACCAGAACCACCTCAGCCGCCCACGTCCGATAATACACTTGGTGTGTAGCGGATCGATGCGGTTTTTGCCTCAGCTTATCAGAAGTACAATATTTTGTAGTTATCTTGGATTTTACTTGACCCGCCGTTGTTTGTGTGGTATAGTATAGATGTTACAAGTGCTATTTGAAACGAAAAGAACTACTTTTAATGGAGGTGTACTATGGCAGCAGAAACAGAAGTCATTACGCAGCGACACGATCCCACAATCAAACAACGAGTAATTGATATAGATATACCCGATTTGTGGCATATCGCAGAAACTTTACGAGCCATTTTGGGTTCCGCAGATGAAGACGGTATAGCAGACGATATTTTGAAAGTGTGGTATCTTGCACACAGTCTCAAAAAGCATATCATCGAGAACGGATAACACCCGGAAACATAGAGGGCTTTGCAGTAGCAATACTGCACTGCCTTGTATGTTTTTAAAAAAGTAGTGTTCTTTAAAATGAAAAGAGGTGTAAAATGGAAACGACTTGGGAATTGCGTACAATCACCGATGATATTGAGTGTACGCTGGACGATTGTGGTATCTACTGCGTTATCAACCGGGTAGTGCCTAAAGTGTTCACGGGCCAGCATGACAAGGGATATGTCGGTCAAGCTGTTAGTGTGCGTGTTGATATTATGGGGATGAACTGGGATAGCGTTGTCGGTTCGGATAAGCCTGTTATGTCTTTTGTCGGCAAAGCTGATAATGTACGCAAGGCAGTTATCAGGTTTTTGACCAGTAGACAAAACGGACGGACTGTCAATATCAGCAATGAACACGCCAGCTATATCGGATCAGAGATCGCAAGGGCAGAACTTGACGAACATTTTGTACAGAATTGATGCGATGCAGTCATCTGCAATACACCATCTGATAATCGGTGGTGTATAGCAGTTTACTGTTTACTTCTGAAAGGGTAGGTTATGAGTAACAAGACTTTAAAATCCATCTTGACAATAGCATTTTGGTGTTATGTAGCAATGTGTTGAAACATTTTTCACCACCTCCTTGCGGAGGGTGTCGGCATGGTGTCGGCACTCTCCGTCATCTTTGTGAGGTGGTGTACTTCTGATAGGAGGTGTAAAATGGTACGAATTATGACGAGTATATTTGGTATGATAATCGGCGTGATTATCTCCAGTACACTGATGATCTTGTGTGTGTAGAAGCACTAAACAAGGCACCATTGCGGTGGTGTCTGGTTTTGGGTTTTTAAATAATAAGCTTGACATGGAACCGACAATCTGGTATACTATGAGTATGGACTTAACAGGATATTTTAAAACAACCGTACGCAAATTAGTAGAGCGTACACGTGGAACTAATGCGTGGCTGTCTATCGGGTATCAGACGTACGAACTAATAGAGAAACTCGCACCATCGACACCCGATGACTGTATTTCTGGATTTATAGCGTATAGTGTGAGTAACGATAAGCGTATGAAAATTAAGACTTCACGCTTTTTGGGTAAAAAGCTGAAACTCAATACCGGTTTTATATCTGAAAAAGACTTACAACACTTTACAGACCAGATTAATGAGAATTTATTTCCTAAACTCACAATCGAATTGGTAACAGGCTCGGCTATTATGGACTGTTATCGTGATGACATTGGCGGTCAAAGCTGTATGACTGGTTATGACTGCGAAAAAGTGGGTATGTACTCATCAAATACGAGTATATATTGTCTACTTACTATGTACTCAGGCAATAGCAATGCACGGGCAATGGTGATCAAGCTTGATAACGGTTCTTTTTTAATGGACCGTGTATACTCTGATAGTAGTTATCTTGAGGATCAGATGTTTTTCCATGCCCAAAAGCAGGGCTGGTATTATCGGACGTACACAGGTGCTGGAGATTATCAGATAAGCTTGAACGGTGGGCAAATAACAGATTATAGTGATATGACAGTATCTAATGTAAAATATGAGGACGGTCAAGTACCATACGCCGACACCCTCACACAATACGAAAACTGCGGTGACACTTTAAATATACTGCATGAACAAGCTAATGGCTGTTGTGACGGTATCTTAGGTGACACGGACGGTTATATAATCGGCGGCGACTATAGCACGTGTGAAGACTGTGAGGAACGTATACCCGATGACGATATGAACTATGTAGACCAACGTATGATCTGTGGTGACTGTTACACTAAGCACTGTTTTTACTGTAACTATTGTGAAACGTCACATTACGACGATGACGGGCACCATGTTGAAAGTATGTCAGCGACAGTATGCTTGACTTGCTTATCGCAACACTTCTATTGTTGTGATGATTGTGGTGACTATCACACTGAGGGTGAGGTAAACTTCACCGACGAGGGCTGTGTTTGCTGTCACTGTTACGATGGGAACTACTTCACGTGTGAGCAATGTGAAACTGTTACTGAGAATGCAGAGCGTAAAGAAGGCAGTGACGGCGAATTATACTGCGAAACGTGCATAGAGGATCATCTTGACAATGACAATGACGGTGCCGCGATAGAACATCAAGAGCGTGTAGCACGTGCAGACATAGCAGGTCAAGCGGTTATGGACTTCGTACACGGATGGGAGCATAATGATTAGTCACAATATACAATTTCAGCTTACAAAAAAGAAACTGCAATACTGGTTATCTAAAACAGATGATCTGTTTACACACTTTGAGCAATTTACGCTTGACAGTGATGATAAACTCAAGCGGCGGGTGTTTATAGACCGCAATAGCGATATACTTTTTGTAGCTCATCTTGACACCGTACACAAACCGCGACTTAATAACTATGGAAAAAAACGTGTGTACGCCGCCGGGCTTGATGACAGGCTCGGAGCCCTAATAGCGTATGAACTATCAGAAAAATTAGGTGCCGATCTGCTATTGACTGATCTGGAGGAAACTTGTCAATCTACTGCACGTGTCCACGATTGTAAAAAGTATAATTGGGTAGCAGAATTTGACAGGGCAGGTGGTGACGCTGTGACGTATGATCTTGACAATCCTGATTTTAGAGACGCTATTGACAGCTATTTCACACCCGGATTTGGATCGTACTCTGATATATGTGATCTTGACATCACGGCTTGCTGTGTGAATGTCGGCATTGGATATGAAAAACCGCACAGTAAGCGTAGCTATGTAGTTTTGAAAACTATGTATAAACAGGTGAACGCTTTTATAGAGTTTTACATGGAGTACAAAAGCACGGCTTTTGAACGTGACAAACTGACTGAGCCTGTCGGCAGTGCGTATGATCTGTGTGATTATGAGGATGACGTAAACATCTGTGAGCTATGCCAATACGAGTATGGAGTAAGTGTGTATGGACATCGTATATGTCCGGGCTGTTTTCAGTATATACTTGACAAAGAGTTGACACAACATGAATTTGAAAATGAAATATTAAGGGACTAATTATGGGAATGAACATTGCAATAAATGTAAGCGGATCAGATCGCAAGCTTACCAAAGCACAGCAACGCCGGGCTGATAAATTCAATGCAGACGCGTATCAGACGATGCTTGTGGAGTGTAAACTGGCCGTGATCCAATTGGCAAGGCGTATGTATTCTTGAGGACTAAAATGAGAGAATCAACCCAAACACAAAAAGACAAATGTGATAGAGCACTGCGAAAGTACGGGATCACCGTTGTAAAAGACCCAGTGCCAGACGTACCATACGTATCAGACGTGGGCCCTGTGTGGTGTAAGTGTGAACCAGAAATGGAGGGGTGAGTGATGGCAAAACCTAAGCGTAAAAGAGACGGCACCGACAGAATCGCTGTCAGTGTAGACGACAAAGCCAAACGCATAGCAGAGCGTTGGATTGCATCAGAAACCTTACGGGGTGCCTTGTTGTTAGCGGCGGCAGTGCAGAAGCATATCAAAGCAAGCCGGGACCGAGTTAAAACCAAACATGGAATGAAGAGGATATAATGATTGATCCAGCAGAAAAATATTGTGATGAACTTGGAGAAACTATCCATGAAATGCACTATACTGGTGAAGAGATAGAGAACCCAGAACTATTTAAACTACTGTGTGAAGAACTTGATAGGGTGCTAAGATGATCCCACTCCCCAAACACAAAGAACTACGCTACATGCCCGGTGTCGGACAGCTAAAAGCTCAGGCACTTGAGAAACTGGGTGTAGAGACTGTGGACGATCTACTCGAATACTTTCCGAGAGCATGGACTTTTGCTCCAGCGACCATACCCATCAGCAGCATGACACTTGATGAGCGTGTAGTAATCACTGGTAAAATCACACACGTGGAGTATCAGACGTGGGGTGGCGGCATACTTTACGTGACCATAGCTGATGAGAGTGCAGAGTGTCAGTTGGTCTGGTACCACGGCGGCTTTCTTCGCAGCCAGCTCCGAGCGAGTGTGCCAATCTCAGCTTTCGGTATAGTGAAATGGCACAAGGGCCACAAAGTTTTAATCAACCCCAAATTCATTATGGCACAGAACACAAGTGACCCTGATCCTTTTACTGGTCCAACGTACCCTGCGAGTGCTAAGATCAGCAGTGAAAGTATCAAATATATAATCAGGAAACACATAAGAGCAACCACATTTCACGTACCTGAGTATTTTACTCCTGCTATTATGTATCGTGCAGATGTTATCTGTAGGACAGGTGCCTATCAGTGCTTGCATAGTCCAAATGATCGTGAAGCACTGGCACATGCTAAGAAGCGTATTAAATTCGATGAGCTATTCTTTATGCAGCTTGGACTTGCACTGCGGCGACATCAGCAACGTAGCAGCGGTGCGGCTAAGGCTATGAAGTGTACACTGGGCCAGCATAATTGGATACGCAAACAGTTTCCGTTTGTGCTTACGCTTGATCAGGAAACTGTTATGTGGGAGATCGTACATGACATGGAACGCAGGGTACCAATGAACCGTCTGCTACAGGGCGATGTTGATTCAGGCAAAACTGCTGTAGCTATGTATGCTGCGTTGATAGCAGTCCTTAACTGCACTCAAGTAGCGATTATGGCACCCACGCAGATACTTGCAGAGCAGCACCTTGCTGTTTTTCAGAAGTTTTTCTTTAATACTAAGAGTGGCAGTGATATAAGCTGTGCCCTGATGCTGGCTAGAGACACTGGACGCAAGTGTACAATCGGTGCAGACATCATAATCGGTACAACCGCTTTACTCAATAAAAACGTTATATTCCGCAAGTTGGGACTCATCATTATTGACGAGCAGCACAAGTTCGGTGTACAGCAGCGATTGAAACTCCGCAAGGGAGGTACTCCGCACTGTCTGGTTATGACAGCCACGCCAATACCCCGTACGCTCGCCATGACAGCTTTCGGTGATCTGGACGTGTCCACGATCCGAAAGCGGCTACCGGGGCGTGGCGGCGTTGTGACGCGGTGGATTAAAGAAGAGAACAGAGACGCTGCTTACGAGATCATCAGGAAAAAGGTGGCAGCGGGGGGGCAGGTCTTCTGGGTGTGTCCACGGATTGGTGACACTGGTTCGGAGAGTGGGGCAGAGCTTACATGGAGCAGACTATGTGATGTGTTTCCTGAGTTCAACATCGGGATATTACACAGTAGACTCACGCCGCATTTTAAAGACACGGTTGTCAAAGAGTTCCGATCAGGCACAATAGACATGCTCGTCTCCACTTCTATAGTAGAAGTTGGTATAGATATACCTAATGCTACGATCATGGTAGTGGAGGAAGCCAATCGGTTCGGTGCCGCTCAATTACACCAATTAAGGGGGCGAGTAGGCAGAGGATCAGGTAGATCGTACTGTTTCCTATTCTCTGATACTACTGAAGAGGATGCTGTAGAGCGTCTGGAGCTTATGACACAGACTGACGATGGGTTTGTCATAGCAGAGCACGATCTCAAGCTGCGTGGACCGGGCACACTATTTGATACACGCCAGCACGGACTCACTGATCTCAAGCTTGCTAATATCCTCGACGATTATAAGCTACTGATGCTCGCACGGGAGATCGCATTTGAAATGGTAGAAGCTGATCCTACTCTGGAGCAGCACAAAACCATACGTAAGGAATTGAAACGGAAATTGGCAGATCGAATTGAACTTGGGAGTACTGGGTAAATGCGTATAACCACTACAAGCTTTACAGTCACTCCAGAGAGTATAATCGCTATGCGAAAAAAGCTTATTCTGCAATTAAAAAGTGGGAAAGCTATTCGTTTTACGCATAGTCAGGGGTATATATAGAGAGACAAGTTAATTTTAGAGAGGAAATTAAAATGGAAGAGCTAATATTAGCTGTAAACGGGGTTGCCTTTGCCATACGTTTGCTTGTTGTTGTGCTTACTATGGTCGGTGCTGCCAGAATATGTTTCTGCGATTGATATATTATGAACGAAAAACGAATACTAACTGAACAGGAAGAGGCAGCATACCGATGGTGCCATCAGGATTTCATGGGGCTGTCTAAGCCCGGAGCAGCACACGCAATGAATGTTACAACAAGACGAGTCCAGCAGCTACTCGCCAGTGTAGAGAGCAAGTGCCCACAGCTATCACGTGTACTGGCACCGCAGCAATATAGGGTCCAGAGTCTGATCAACGACCACGGTGCCTCCTTTGCACAGATCGCTCTGATCCTGGACATATCAGAATCAGCCGTGGCTTCGACAGTACGGGCACTCAGAGAAAAGGGCGAGTTTTTGGAACGTCGTAAAAAGACAGTCAGATATGAGAATCACATGGACGCTTCAATTAAGGAACAGTTTTAATGGGTGCGTAACCAGTCAAACCTACTGCGGTTAGCAGAATACATAAAGCGATGGATGGACGCACTCACCCTTTAATTGAAATTGAGTTTGGAGATAACATGAAAAAGAAAATCCGGTTTACAAAACAGTTTGTGTGGAAAGAGTGTTTGGCGATGTATAAATGGATCGCTGCACGTTGGTTATTGACTGGCACTTCTGTTGTTGAGCTGAAAAAAAGATGGTTGAAAGCTCATGGGTACAAAACTACCGATTTACAGGGAAATTGTTTTTTCTGTGAATGTGATAAGCGTCGTACGGGTGACTGCCAAAGCTGCCCTGCTGTTTTAATAGATGCCGACTTCGACTGTTACAAAGATGCTTATGTGTGGAGTAAAAAACCTGTTGAATTTTACCTGGAGATAGTTCGTCTCGACAAAATACGGTTAGCAAGTTCAAATATCAGTTAAGAGATAGGGAGAGAAAATTATGTTGGACAAAACAAAAGTGTATTCTGGTTTCTGCACGCCGCGTAAGCCAGGAGCATCACCATCAGCGAATTTCAGACGGGTAAAGGTGCTGTTTGAAGATGACATCAGCTACTATGTAGAATCACTTGTTGAAAACGATACCGATGCTGCTGGTCACGGGATACGACGATCAGTTAAGAAGCATTGTTATGAGCTTGTTGAATATAGACAAAGGCTTAAACTGTATCTGTGTGAACATGATGTTCAGAAAATGAACATTTTATTGGAAACTGTGTTCGCAATAACTTTTGCTTGCAGGAGCCAAAGGGCAGACACCTTATTAAAGGAAATGTACGACCTATTGCGACAGGATTATTAAAGGAACCCAGCATTATGAAAATACCATTTTTACCACTACACATAGCCAAGAGCAGCACAGTACAAGCTCAACATGAGAAGATCGAAGCTTACGAAACGATCTTAGCAGGTTGCGTGCCCGCACTCGAACAGGTGTGTCTTGCTCTGCACGAATTGAAAGCCGGGGGCAATGGTGCTACACGGCGTAAGAGGGGGCGGGACTTGGATCGTAGGATAAGAAAATTGAGTGAAATGATTGCTGTTTATATTGGAGGTGAAGATGATCTGGCGTAAAGAGTTTATCTACGTGCCACAATATGAACGTACCAGTGGTATGCACGGTAGTGAAAGATTTAAAGAAGTAGGACCAAAACAGGTGTCTGTGGCAGTGTTGAAAGCAGATATAGACAATGCTGGGAATTTACTGACACTGGTTCTACTGAGTCACCATTTGAACGTGCCAGTACATTACGATTTCGAGACTGAACCGCAAACCGCATTTATTAAAATAGTAGGAGCAGAAGATGTCGGGTAAAAAGGGTGAAAACCCAAAAGAAGCAGTCGGAAAGTTGAAAGTTTCTCAAAGCTGCGTATCACGGGCTGTATTGGCTGAAGTAGCCGTAGGTATGATGGAAGGTGCCAGAAAATATGGTAGGCACAACTACAGGGACACTGTGGTAACAGCGTCAGTTTATATGGATGCAGCATGTCGGCACCTCGACGCATGGTGGGAAGGTGAAGATATTGATCCTGATAGCGGCGTGCATCATATTTCCAAGCTGATAGCTAATCTAACTGTGTTACGAGATGCCATGATACAAAATAAGTTGCACGATGACAGACCACCACCAACGCCGCTGAGTCACAACAAGTATGTACAGAGTTTGGTTGGTGCTATCTTACACAAGTACCCGGAATGTAAAGAACCTATTACGCACCATTGTTTAACAGAACGTGTAAAGATAGACCTCGGAAAAAACAATATGTACTCCGCCGGATTTAGTACAAGACTAGTACCACTTACGCCAGCGGGTGAAGCTGCAAGACAAGCTGAAGTTGCTGCTATAGAGCAACGTATAGATCAACGCGTAGAGCAATTAGTCGCAGACGGTGTTTTAAAACGACCTGAATTAGACGGGAGAAAATAGCATGAAAATTTACCTAAGTCACAGAATCTGCGGCGGTAAGGAAACCATGTCGCAGATCGAAATGGACAAGAACTGCGAAGCTGCAAGGGATTTTGCAGAGTGTATCAGCATCGGGTGGCCAACTAACATAGACATCTACGTACCCGGTGGACCATCAGAAGAGTTCGTATCCCGTGCCATTTCCAAGAGGATGCTCACTGTTGAGCAGGTGCTCAAGATCGACTGCGACATAATGCGTTCTAAAGACATGGTGATCGTATGGGTGCCGAAGGGCGACGAGCTTAACGGCGGTCGTAGAGTAGAATATGACTTTGCCACGGACCATAACATACCATGTTATGCTGTAGAAAATGTTGCACAGGCTGTACAATACATCAGACGAGAGTTGGAGGCACAAGATGCAGAGTAAGGTGTGCACTAAGTGTGGAGCAGAATTATTAGCGACACCAGACTATTTTCATAGACACAAACAACATAGAGACGGGCTGTGCACTCAGTGTAAACAATGCCGCAAATATACGGGAAAGGTATATCGAAGGAAACACGCAGATCAGCTTAGACGTACAGACAGGGAATACTATAATACCACAGTGGGTCATTTGCGGCACGTTTATAGTAATATGAATCAACGGTGCAACGACCCAAAATCTAGTGGTTATAAATATTACGGTGAACGCGGGATCAAACTATTGTTTACGCCCGATCAGTTTGTAGACTACGTTGTAAACACACTGAAAGTTGACCCCCACGGGTTGACCATAGACCGTATCGACAATGACGGACACTATGAACCGGGAAACATTCGTTTTGTAACACACAAGAAAAATTGTCAGAACAGAAAAAGGAAAGAGGAGTCATGCAAAGCAACATAATTGGTACGTATACAGGTAAACTGGTCAATCCACTAGCACTTACGGTAGAGGACGTGGATATTCGGGACATCGCCCACTCTCTTGCCCTCACAGCCCGATTTCGAGGGCACACAAGTGTATTCTATAGTGTAGCTGAACACTGTGTAAGGTGCAGTGAAATGGGTATGGGCAGTTCAGATGGCTACCGCCTTGCCCGACACAGGCTGTTACATGATGCACCAGAAGCTTACTTGTGTGACGTGCCAACGCCGCTCAAGGGACAGTTCCCGATCTTGAAGTGCATTGAAGAACAGATTCTTGATGTAATGTACGATAAGTTTCAGATACCAACTATGACTGAACAGACTGCGACTGCCGTTAAACATGCCGATCACGTTATGCTTGCAACGGAAGCAAGGGACTTGTGTACGTTCTCACTTGATCGTACGTTACCTGATCCGCTCCTTGAAACTATTATGCCGTGGACGTGGCAACATGCTGAACGTAGATATTTGGAACTGGCACATCACTTACTCTTATGTGATACGGAGGTGTTGAATGGCGTCGAGCAAGAATAGAGTTTTAGCATTTGGCTGTGTCCACGAACCAGTTAGCAGACCACACGCTATCGAGTTTTGCCAAGACCTTAAAGCAGCGTGGAAATGTAACAGGGTAGTTATAGCTGGAGACTTGTGGGACTCCAGTGCCATAAGTTTCCACGCCAACCACCCCGATTGTCCAGGACCAAAGGATGAATTTGACCTAGCATATAGTGCGATTCAAAAATGGTATAAGGCTTTTCCACACGCCAATGTCCTGATTGGTAATCATGATGCCAGGGTGCTGCGGCTAGCAGAGTCAGTAAACATTCCAAGTAAATTTATTAGAGATTTTAGTGATATTTTTGATACACCTAAGTGGACTTGGAGTTATGAACTTATCATTGACAAAGTGTATTATTTCCACGGGACAGGAAACGGTGGGATGCACCCGGCGTATAATGTTGCAAAAAAAATGCTAATGTCGGCTGTCATGGCACACATTCACACAGCAGCCGGTGTGAAGTGGACGGCTAGCCCGCTAAAGAGGGTGTTCGGTATGGATTTAGGCTGTCTCATTGATGACAAAGCGATGCAGTTTGCTTATGGCAAACACATGAAGCAACGGTCTATACTTGGTGCTGGAATCATTTTAAATGGCAAGCACCCGTACCATGAGATAATGCCAGTTGACCCTGGAGAGGAATATCACAGATAATTATGGGCAAGGGACATCAACGACGAGCCAGGCAAATTTCCAGGGAGCATGAGAATATACGCTACCAGTTAGCGTTCAGGAAAATAACGTTTGAGCAATTTGCAGTTAAATATAGGAAGCTGAAAAAGGAAAACAAACTATGAACAAAAAACCAATCCAAAACGTGTCACTCAATATAGCTAAAGGCAGGTTCCTAAAACGCTTCGAGCAACTGCTTATCAAGTTGCCTGATTTCAGTACCAACGGGTTTTTCAAGGAAACTGTTCGTAAGTTTCGCACTTGCCTGATCTACAACGAGGCCCAGGGTGAGGGGGCGTTGCCGTTTCTAAGTAAGAAGTTTGATAGTCCCCGCAAGAACAAAGACCACTGTGTACTATGCTTTCTTTCTCATACGGTACAAATATTCTGGGAAATGCAGCAGGGCGATATGAGCAAAGAGGATACTGTAGATGGTGCGTTGTCCATATTAGAGGGTCACGCCGAGCACAACAAAAGGGATTACATTGTAGCGGGGAAGTTCCCGGCGTTCTACTTGGAGTGGAAAGTCTAATCATGCCATACATAACATCAGAACAACGTGTAGAGATTGATCACTACATCAACAACATGCCGTCACCACTGAGTGCAGGTGAGTACAACTACGCGATCTCACGGCTGATACACCATTTCATTACAGATGAAGGTCTGTGCTACGAAACTCTCAACGCTGCGGTGGGCATACTGGAATGTGCGAAACAAGAACTATTCCGTACAGTCGTGGGACCATACGAGGAAAAGAAAAAACAACAGAACGGGAGTGTAAGTACGCTTGATGCAAACGGTTAAAGAAATCCTAAACAGCGTTGGCTACCCAGAAGAAGTTCTGGTGATCGACTTTGAAACTTTTTTCGATCAGGACTATAGCTTCACCAAACTGTCTACCATTGAGTATATATGCTCTCCACGGTTCGACTTTGCTGGGGTGGGCGTAGCATACTGTGGTATACCCATATTCTACCCTAAACCCGAACTCGCTAGATGTTTCAAGATGTTACAGGGACAGTTCGGGCTTAACCTCGAACGTGTAACCGTTGTAGCCAAAAACTGCAAGTTCGACATTACAGTTCTGCAACACCATTTTGGGATCATCCCGCCGTATGTCATTGACGTGGACGATCTCTTGCGGCACTTCGATTCTCGTATGTCTCACAAAATGAAAGACGTTACCAAACTGTTCGGGCTACAGTCCAAGGGCGACACCAAGCAATTCAAGGGACTCCATTACGAGGAAATGGATGCAGAAATGCGTGAAGCCCTGAGCACATATTGTCTAAACGACATTGACATCGAGGTGAAGCTTTTTGAGAAGCTGCTACCTATGATGACGTGCCACGAACTTGAGATACCATCAGCCCGATCCAACTTGCAGCTATACCTTGAGCCACATTTCAAGTTCGACTTCGCAAAGGCTGCTGATCTGAAGCTCCAGATGCTTGTCGAACAAAAGTCAGCGTGCTTTGAGGGGCACACGTCAAAAGAACTGTCAGGTAACTTATCATTCGTCGAACTGTTGCAGGCTGCACTGCCAGAAGGTGAAGAAATTCCTACTAAGCTCGGCAAGAAACCTGGCAAAAAAATGACAGCCTTGCTGGGTAAGCCAGGGGTGATACCACAGTTTGCTAAGACTGACCAGGGATTCCAAGATTTGCTGGTACACCCGGTTGGTCAAGTCCGCGATCTATGTGCTGCAAGACAGGCTATGAAATCGTGGCCTATATGGATTGGCCGCATCAAGAAGATGACTGCCCAAGCTAAAGCATCAGGTGGACTGTTGCGTGTACCACTTCACTATTACGGGGGCCACACAGGACGCAAATCAGGTGGTGAAGGCATAAACCTACAAAATCTTGGTGGTCGTGGACGCGGCGGAATGGGAACACACCCGCTTATAGCTGCGATCAGGAGTCTACTGTGTGCTCCTGACGGCCACACTCTTGGTATCGCTGATTCAGCACAGATCGAAGCACGTGTGGCAGCGTGGATGGCAAATCAAATGGATTTGGTCCAGGGCTATGCTGAAGGCGAAGACGTTTACAGTATATTTGCTACTAAATTGTTCAACAGTGCTGTTTGGAAACCAAAGGGTGACGAGCCAGAACCCATCTTACGCCTACTTAAAATACGCAGGGGGTTTGGCAAAGACACTGAACTGGGCTGTCAATTTGGTATGGGTCCGCGAAGATTTTACAACAACTGCCTGTCTAATCCTGATCTACGCCCATTGTTTGATAGTGGACAGTACAACTATGCGTTCATTGAAAAACTGATCAAGACATACCGCATTACACACTCAGACATAGTTCAGTTCTGGACTGATCTTGAAAAGGCTTTCAAGTGGGTCATCAAGTACCCGCACGAACACGCGAAGGTATCCAAGAAGTACCTGGACAATGGTAAAGCCGATGGCTTCCGCTTGTACCTGTTCAATCGTAGTGGAACTGTACACATCAGGCTTCCATCAGGACGTGAACTTACATATCGACACTGCTTGCTGAAGAAGGGCAAGTACGATAGCGATGAGATCAGGTGGCATTATGGTCACTTGTGGGGTGGAAGCATCTGCGAGAATGTAGTACAAGCCATTGCACGTGATCTTCTGATGTGGTGGATACTGGAGGTAGAACGACACGGGCTCACGACAGTGCTTGATGTGCATGACGAGATAGTTTGTGTGTTAGGAGAGTCTTTCGCTGAACAATCTCTGCAATTGATGACAGCTATTATGCGTGAAGCTCCTGACTGGGCTGGTGGATTGCCGCTGGACGCAGACGGGTGTTTGAGTGGAGTGTATAAGATATGAATAAGTGGAATAGGCCTGATGTGGCACTACCAGACGAGCACAGAAAAATTTTGTGGCTAGACAGTAATGGTGCAGAAACATGTGGCACCTTCCACGATGGCCGTTGGTTTATGGGACCAGAACTAACTACATATATTTACTACCAACCTGTATTCTGGCGATATGATGAGGAAAAATGAAACCACGAACTCGCAAACAACTGAACGCCGACAACTTCCAGGCATACAAATGTCTCACGCAAGGTAAGCCAGTGAAACGCACCGGTGCCAAAGACGGTAGCGTACCAGTTCACCTGGTTTGCTATGTCGATCCTGATAAACTGGAAGCTGATGTGCTAGCAGATTGCTTGGACTGGTTACACAGGAAAGGTATCTTCTGTAACAGACATGACGTGGGTGGTGGTGATCTAGCAGGTGGGGGTCACGCCGTGTATGGTATAAAAAATGCGGGTGACATTATGGGTGCATTGAAAGATGGCACGCACTTTGAAATAGAAACCAAACGTGGTAAAGGTGGTCGATGGACAGAGGGACAACAGAAGCGGTGTCTGGCCGTGCGAGCCACTAACGCTGTGTACTTGTTAATCTCAGGTGTTGAAGAGTTAGAATACTATAGAAACATATACTTTTGATTGAGGTATTGAAATGGGCGTGTCACAAGAAGATTTAGTTGAGCTTATAAAAATGACTATGGATGACATGCCAGATGGTCTGAAGAAACTATATGAAGCGTATAAAAATTTTGACGCTGCATCAGAAAGACTGTATGAAAGGATATATAAAATGCGTAGATTCAGAGTTTTGCATTACAGGAGTGCCATAGACGGCAACATGGTTGACAATGCTATTGGCTTCTGGACCAAGGTGATGAACTTGTGGGATTGGAAGACGTGGTTCTTACCATGGTATTCACACAGTGAGATTTGGGTGCCTGATGAACGAAGTGGGTTTAGTTTAATAAGTAGCACAATATATCCAGGGAGAGACAGTCTGGTGAATAAGACCCACTATCATGGTACCTGCTACACCTCCACCATGGGTCAGATCAGAACCGAAGGTGCCCAGGTGAATGGCACTCGCAAGCTACTGGCATCAGTAGTATTGAAGCATCCTGAGCGATGGGACTTCACGGAGTTTGAAGTACCAGACCACATATTCCAACGCGGACTGCGATGGATGGAAGTAGAAGTGCGACACAATAAGGGTTATGCCAAACGTGACATCAGTAAGTTCTTCCCGATCATACGACATTTTGTTAAACAGGACAAGGCACGGAACATTTGTTCTGAGTTTGCACATAACGCATGTATTGCATTTGTGAAATTTCCGTATCCGTTCAAAGTCATATCACCACTGCGTCTTGCTCGTAAGATGCCGTGGATCAGAAATCTAGTAACAGGTAAATTAGTTAGGGAAAACGATGTCATTAAAAAATGAATGTAACAAGTGTAAAAGAGTGTACACCTATTCAGGAGATGGAAGTAGTAACCTTTGTGTAACGTCCAATGGTCATCGAGATGGTCACATATTTAGGGACCAAGACAATTATGATCTCTGTCCTGAGTGTACAAAAGTGGTAAACAAATTCTTAGGAGAATTTTTCGATGGCAACTAAAACAGAATGTGACAAGTGCGGTAACGCGTTAGATAGTAAGCAACATGGAACCACCAGTGTTTCTATACTATCTTCAACAGTAGTACAGGGCAAAGTTGAATCAGGTCGGGGCACTTATGTTGAATACGCCTTATGCCCAACTTGTGTAGACATTGTACACACTCGTCTAAGCGGGGTACTCAATGAAATCTAAGAAACGAAAAAAGTGGCAGCTATCAGCAACGGCTTTCAAAGAGTTCAAACGTTGTGCGATGGCGTTTTATTTCAAGTACATCCTGGGTCTGGTCCCGGCTGAAGAGGCCGACGTATTTCGGATGGGAACCAACTGGCACAGCATCCTTGAGATAATGAAGATGGCTAGTACCAAGGAATGTGAAGACTGTGACGGAACTGGTAATGAGTGTGAGGGTGACGACATTCCGCCAGACTCACCCTGCGTATCGTGTAGTGGCTATGGCACAACACCTGTTGACCCACTCGTAGCAGTAGTCGATCACCTCAACGAGCGGTACAAAGACATACCAATGTCCAAGACCCGCGAAGAGTGGTTGACAGAACGTGCTATCCTGCTCTACAGTTTATGTGGCTACAACTGGGTGTATGAAGCTGATGACTACGAGACTATAGCTACTGAGGTAGCGTTCGATCTGCCAGTGTTGAGTCCTACAAGTGGTAGGGCACTGCCCAACGTCACACTGAAGGGTAAGATCGACAAGCTAGTACGTGCTCCCAATGGTATAGTGTGTATCGACGAGCATAAGTCCACTGGTAAAGGTGTCGAGCAGGACTCTATGTTCTGGAGTCATCTGAACTTAGACACACAGACCAAGTTGTATCCGTATGCTGCACAGCGACTGCAACTGGCAGGTGAGCTTGAGAAGTATGGTATCAAAGCTACTGATCCTCTGATCAGAACTGTACGATATGATGCGTGGCATAAGCCAGGAATCAAGCCCAAGAAGCTCACGCAGGGCGACAGTAAGAAGTTTGTCGATACTGGTGAGTATATGGGGAAGAAGTTTTGTGTAACACAGCATACAATGGGTAATGAAACAATAGGGTACGATGTAGATGGTGAAGTAGCAGAAATCACCCCAGGTGCTAAACCCCCTGCCTTCCAGATCAGAGAAACACCCGACATGTACGGTCAGCGATTGCTCATGGACATCGGGGAACGACCTGAGTTCTACTTCGCTCGTCAAGAGATCATCAGGACAGACGATGAACTCAAAGCTTTCGAGGGTGAGATTTACAACATGTACAATGCAATAAGACTCATTGCGAAAAACAATGCATGGTGGACAGACGAAGATGCGTGCGAGAATAAGTTCAGGTGCTCATATACATCAATCTGTTACAATAGGTTAGATGTTTCCAGTGGTAATGTGCCAGAAGGTTTTAAGTGTATACTAAGAAAGGACAAGGACCATGATCAAACCGCCGCCAGGAACTAAAAAAGCTGTACCAGGTCAGTCGAAAACAACTAAGGCACCAGCATCCAAGAACAGGAAGGTAGATGCACCACCCCCGCCTCCCGCTGGTACAGTACAGTCTAAGAAAAGCAGATCAGTTAAGAAGTTTGCTATAAAAGAATGGGACACAACAGGTGAGGGTAAGAGAATACTTATCTATGGAGACACGGGCATTGGTAAATCGTCTCTGGCTTTCCTTGCTCCCAAGCCTGTGTTCCTTGGACTCGATGAAGGTGCCGGGGAATTACGTCATCCAGTTACGGGTGAAAAGCCGAAGCGTGTGCCTGACTTGGAAACTTTTTCTGATGTCCGTTCTGCAATGCAGCAAGTAGAAATGTTTGACCCGTTTGAGACTGCGATCGTAGACACTGTAACTATTCTCCAAGGTTGGGCAGAACCGTTTGTAGTGCAAACTATACCCACAGAAAAAGGTGGCATGGTTAAGGACATAATTGGGTATGGATACAACAAAGGCTTCAAACATCTTTACAATGTGATGAAGGGTCCATTAGCTGATGCTGATGAGTTGATCCGTCGTGGCAAGAATGTTATATTTATAGCCCAGACTGGTTTGTTCAGCGTGCCAAATCCAGGTGGCGATGACTACTTGCGTGAAGGTCCACGGCTACATGCTGATAAACAGTGGAACATTGAAGCAATGTATTGTGAATGGGCCAACTATATTCTGCGTATCAACTACTTCAATACGTTTGTTAAAGACAAACGTGTGAGTGGTAGCACAGATCGTGCGGTATTCGTACAGCCTGAGTTACACTTCAGAGCCAAGACACGTACGCCATGGCTTGGTGTAGACGGTGATCCTGTAACGTCAGTGTCTTTTGAGACACTTGCAGATGATTCAATATTCCAGTTCATATTTGGAGACTAAGATGGGGCGACGACAAAGACAATTAAGAGGACGTAAGAAATTCCCAGCAAATCAGAAGTGTCCCTGTAAGTCAGGACTGAAGTACAAGTTCTGTCACGGCTGCAACGCTCATACACAGTTATGTAAAGTAGAAGTGGCTAGGAAGTTACTCTACCTGATCGGGGTGGAAAAACTCACACACTACTTCAAAGTGTGGCGGCTGCTGTGGTTCCTGCTCCGTCCGTTCGGAGTTCGCAGACCTAAGTGTCCATGTGGGTCAGGACTCAGACACAGGTACTGTCATGGTAGTCAGAAGAAAGCCAACGCTTGCAGGGAAGTGTACACCAGTCGTATGAAGGTGTGCATTGAAGAAGCTAAAGCCAGAAGAGCAGCCGCGATGTTCGACAAGATAAACAAAGGGCATGAGTACGTAGAGAGTAAAGATTGTAAGTTTGAAAGTGGTGGCAAGAACCCCCCACGTAAAATTGGTGAACCCGGTGGCGATCCAAATGCTAGTAGAACCGTTAATGAAAACAGTAAGAAAGGACAGTAGCTTATGTTAATCGACAGAGCAGCAACGTTCCGTGGTAGAATAATTGATCACGGTGTAAGCAAGTCAACAGGTGGATTCGTACAGTGGGTAGCTGAACTACTTGCGTTGGAAATCCGGGACACGGATGAGGATAAGTGGGTAGACTGGACAGACTATGGGGATGAGTATGGTGATGAAATTAAATCATACAACATTCTGTTCGGTGGTAACGAAAAGCCGACACTATCCTGTCAGCAAGTCAAAGTTATTACAGGCTGGGACGGTAGATCTTTTGCCGCTCTCGGAGCTATGGACCTCACCGACACGTTGATACAGTTTAGAACAGGGTACAGCACCTACGAGGAAAAGATACGTTTGGGTGTGGAGTGGATCGACGCGTACGATGCTGTTCCAGGTCGTTCAGTTAAGAAGCTCGACGCTGGTGAACTCAAGGGACTCGACGCAGAGTTTTCTCACATACTGAAGAAATCAAGCAAGGCCAAGGCACCCGTGAAGGCCGGAACAGTTACGAAGAAGGGTGTCCAACCTACACAAGCAAAGGGTGTGGTTAAGAAGAAGAACACCAAAGCGACTAACCCCATTGAAGCTCCAGCGGAAGAGAAGGCAGCACCTCCAGGTCCACCCACCGGTGCTGTGTCAGTAGTGAAGGAAGCTGAGAACGCTGTATCAGGTAGCTGTACAAAAGACGAAGCGTGGGCTGCTGTGCAAGACCTGAAAAAAGCAGGTATGGGTGACGAGCAGATAGCAAACACTTGGCTCGATGCTCTGAAGGATGTAGCACCCAAGATAGAGCAAGAAGACGTTACTGAAGAACAATGGTGGGCAGTCAGAACGAAAGTTCTTGACAAAGTATCTGCCGTTTAGGTCGGTCACTGTGTAATTGAATGTATAATAACCTCACCACTTAGCAATAGGTGGTGAGGTTTTTGGAGCAAACTATGCCAAAACTATGTAAGACATGTGATTTTTGGACTGCAAATAATAAAGGTTTTGCCTGTGAACATTCAAATCTTGGTAGCTGCTCGCACAAAGCTTTTGTGGAGGGAGCTAGTGGCGACCCAGTACCGGATGATGGGCTAGTATATTCAGACTGGGAAGACTACAGTGCCTCTCTTCAGACCGGTATGAATTTTGGGTGTATACACCAAAAAGAAAGGCCCTAGATAACTCATGCCAAAAATAGACTTTGCTAAATTGTTCGACGACTTCGCAGGTAACGTCTGGGACGTTGACATGCTTCAACCGTTACTAGATAAACTTGGTGTCAGTCTTGATTCTATACGTCAGATCGGAGTGGGTATTAACCCACTGTCCGGTTGCTATGTTATGCCTGATCGTGATGACCAGGGTAAAATTATTGGGCTTACACAGTACGCTCTTAACGGCAGCAAGTTTACGTACCCAGGATCGAAACGTGGGTTATTCTATATAGTAAACAAAGATGTCATAGACAAACCGCAGTATACATCCGGGGCACACAACTGGGATCGTGTGTCTAAAGAATTACTTTGCCCAGTGTGTGGCAAAGACAATGGGTGTATGGTAGCTGCTGATTGCCCGGAAGACCCAGGGGCAGTTATATGTGTTCATAAGTCCGAAGGTTCCGTGAAAGAAATGGAACTTGGTAGTCTGCATATTCTAAAAACCGGGGGTGACTTACGAGACAACAACACTAGCATATTGGCCGGACCTGAAGGGCCAGTCGTAGTAGTCGAAGGATATTCTGATACCTGTGCTGCGATGGACCTTGGTTTTACTGCTGTTGGTCGTCCGTCTGCACTTAGTGGTCTTAAACTTTTACCACGATTGTTAAAAGGACGAGACAGCATCATCGTAGGTGACAATGACGAAGGCGACGGAGAACGTGGTATGAACTCCGCGTTTGAGACTGCGATCAAAGTGTGCAAGTCATGTACGAAAGTTCTACCGCCGGAGCGGTTCAAAGATTTACGCCAGTGGAAAAATCAGGTAAGCCTGACCAAGCCAGTGTTCTTAGACTGGGTAGAATCAGAAGGTGAATCGTCCAGTGATCCTGACATACTGGCAGACGATGCACCATCTACCATAGCTAAGGCGTGGCTCGATCAGGAAATGATGCAGGACGGGCTGCCTACAGTACGATGTTATCATGGTCAGTGGATTAAATATGAAGGGGGTGTATATGTTACCTGTGATAAAGAAGAGTTCCGTGGCTCCATTTACCAGTTTGTTGATGGCAAATTGTATCCCAAGACCGACAGTGGTGGGGGGGTCACGCTCACGGCTTTCAGGCCGACACGTGCGAAGGTGTCCGACATCATTGACGCCCTTAGCCAGTGGTGCCCTGTGGTTTACGATCCTCCAACATGGCTACGCAAGACGGATTTACCTCGACCGTGTGATCTTATAGCATTTAAGAATGGATTGCTTGATGTCAACGCGTATGTCAATGGGGAGGTGAAATTCTATGATCCTACTCCTGCGTTGTTCAGTTTTAATGCACTACCATATCCATTCGATGAAGACAATTGGTCAACCAGGTGGGAACAATTTTATCAGGAGATATTCGATGGAGACGAAGCAAAAATTGATCTGCTCGCACAGTGGTTCGGATATAACTGTGTGCCTGACATGTCGTATGAAAAACTCATGCTATGCACTGGACGACCTAGATCGGGGAAAGGAACCGTGCTTAATACAATGGCCGCCATGCTCGGACATAAGCAGTGCGTGTCAACTAGCTTTCAGACACTGTGCACTGAATTTGGGTATCAACCCCTTATGGGAAAACTTGCAGTGCTACTTAGCGATGCTAAAGTACCAAGAGAAAAGGAAGCGAAGGCAGCACTGGAAAAGATTCTTCAAGTGGTGGGTGGTGATCCAATTGGTGTCCGTCGTATGTATAATTCTTATTTGCCTCAGATATTCCTCCGGTGTCGCTTCACCATAGCAATGAATGACTTGCCCAATCTCCCTGATCATGCCAACGCTCTGGAACCCAAGCTTCTGGTGTTGCTGTTTGAAAACTCATACGCCGGCAAGGAAGACCTGAGCCTGAAACGTGAACTGGTAGAGGAAGCCCAGCAGGGTAAGATGATCAACTTCGCACTTCAGGGATTGCGTAATTTGCGACAGGCCCAGAGATTCACAGTACCACAATCATCAATAGAGGTGATAGATCAACTCAGAGAAATAACTACACCGATTACAGCGTTCCTCTCTGAGTTCTGTGAAATAGAACCTGTTGGTACACCGCCCAAAGATAACTTCTACGTCATGGGAGATTACATGTACGAAGTGTGGTCCAGGTGGAGCGTAGAAGCTGGGCGGACACCGCACACCAAGGCACAATTTACACAGATGTTCTTAACAGCATGTCCATCAGCAAAGGTAGCCAGGATCAGTAAGGACGATGGAACGTGTACTAATATGAAGTCAACCAGGAGACATGTTGTGTTCCGTAACGTACGCCTGCATGACTGGGTGTACTCAGATTACTTGGGGGTGAATAGATGAGTAGAGAAAAAGATTGGGTCAAGGTGACGAAAGCTCCAGTAAGACCTGATGGGCATTTGCTTGGGTTACATAGTGTGCCAACGTATTTAGAGGTTGAGGGATACTACGATTATTTCCATGACAGGTGGCTCTCGCACAACGGAGTAGAGTTGCACCCGACTAGATGGAGGCCCAGATGAGAAAAAGAAAACAACGGTGCGGAGATTGCGAACACTGGACAAGATATAAATATCCACGATGGATAATTGCGTTCTTACTACTACAGAATATGATTGGAGAATGTAGAATCCTATCTGACAAAGTTGGTGTGTATACGGACTCCAAAGGAACTGCTGAGTATTACGAGTGTAAGTCATACTGGCGTAAATGGTGGAAATTCTGGAGATCAAAATGAGAATCCGCACACGAAACGATCTGATTAAATTCATTGAGGACCACGCACCGTCACCTGGTGTACTACGTGCATTGCTACATGAAAATATAAACCTCGGTGGATTCTGGAAGCTACCAGTACGGCAGATGGGTGGTTGGATCGTACAGGTGACAACGCCGCTCAAGCACACGGTGCATCATGTAGTAGTACAACCAGATGATAGGACTAAATTGGGGTACAGGATTTGGCTATTGTTTGATCCCGTACCATGGGAATATTACGATGGAGATAGCTCTGAGAATCCACTATATCAGGGCGATCATCCAGTTTATGCTGCGGAGGAAAGAGAAGATGCCAAAGCCACGGAACGAAGACCTAGTGATACTCAACAGGACACCAGCATTACTGATGGACCTGATCGGAGTGACACGTAAGATAACAACCATACGTAGCTGGGTTGTCAAAGGACGAGCAGATACGCACGGGCAGATCGTGAAGCTCAAAACGTGTAAGCGTTTGGGTAGGTGGTATACAACCGAAGCATGGTTCATTGAGTTCTTGAAAGCGATTGGAGATTAGGATGGGTATATGGTGGGTAGACGTTATACTAGAAGAAGACGAGAACACGCAACCATTGGGACATGCAACGCGAGTAGCAAATGCTTCAGGTAAAGAGGACGCTATCAGGCAAGCAAAAGCTATACGCACAGCACTAGGTGCCACTGCAATAGGGACTGGGGCGGCGTTGCCAGTACACTTGGCATTTCCGTTGTCGCATCCACGAAAGAAAGGACAAAAATGATAACAATACAGACTAAGAAATTTTACTATGTAGAGTCAAAAGAGGATTACATCGACGTTACACTTGAAGACTTTCCTGATGGCCCACTGCCTTTGGTGTGGAATAACAACGGGCTGCGTGGTATAATCAGCATAGTAAAAATTATAAACATGCTTGACTTTTTAAAAGACGCTGCTAATCTTCCCAAGCTAGAGAAAAATTCAACAAGGAAGGGATTTGTTATACACTGGGATGACAGACATTACCTGGGGGGTGACAGAGATAGTAAGCAAGTACGTAGAACACTGGCTATTGTTTGTTCACCTTAAATAAACAGACTAACAATCAGCCCACCGATCAGAGTGACACTAATAGTAAAGATCACCCAGTGGTGTTTCAAGTGATCAGTCAAGCACTTGTCGATCTTCATGGTCCGTTCGTCAATCCTGATCAGCAGGTCGTGGTCGTTAATAAGTGTAGTATCCTTTTGATCGCTCATCTTTTTTCTTACCTTTCCCGCGTAGTGCGTATGAACTCCATATCAGTTCACGAAAATCGTTAGTCTCACCGGTAGCTAAGTTCCAGCCACCTTCAGCAGTTTGTAATACTTGCAACGGCGGCACGCCAGTCCATGCTCCTACTGTTCTGCCCGCTGCCTTGGCGATCTTCTTGGGGTCTTTCTCATCCTTCATCACTTCACCAGCTAATTTGAACGTCTCAGTGAATGGTGTTTCCCAAATGAATCCTGATGTCGGTCCCCAGTCACGTTCAATAAACGTATTGTACAGGAACCTACCTATTACAACGTATGGCGACAGCAGATAAAATGCCAGGTCTTTGCCAATATCTCCAAAATCTTCCGGCAAACGTCCCCGTGATACCATGCCAAGTAAGAGTGCTGGCACAGCTTGTTGCATCAGTAGTCGATAGCCCAGCATGGGCAGAGATATTTTACGAGCCTTAAATTCGCCAAGTGTATCGTACCACAGCATGTTACCATTCTGGTTGACCTGATTCTGAAAGATCGTAAAGTTCTTTTCAAGTTCACTGCCTCTAAAGAACGACGGCAGATCAACAGCTTTACCCATGGGCTGTGTATCTTCCACAACGCCATCAGCGAATAGAACTGAGTCCGTTTCATTCATACCCTGTTTTCTGGAAAGATTATAGGCAGCGTACCACACAACAGTAGAAGTGTGGCGATCCATCCAGGTGGTCATTCGCATCAGGACTGGCGACAGCCGTTCACCCGCGTACATTTTCTGTATGGCTTTCTGATTGAATACCTGCCGCAGGTCACGGTCCCAGTCCCGGTGCTTCATCATGTCAGACTTGGAATTGACTTCAGCTTCCATGGCTTTGTACTCAGTACCAAAAGGATTGTGTGCCAGATTAGCAAGTAGCTGCGGGATCATTCCAGGGTGTACCCCGGCAGAAGGCAGCAAAGATATTCCCTGTTTCACAGCTACAAGAACTTTCATACCCAACACGAAGTTCACACTGCGTACTCGCAACCAACGCAAGGCAGCGGCTATCGCACTGGGATCATACGCTGACCTACCTCGTATGCTGTCTTGCAGCCATTTGTCGAACACACGTGACCCGTGACCATACGTAGCATTATTAAGACCAGCTTTGAAGTCTTTGTTATTCAGCATACCACCAACTTTATCTGCGACGGGTGCCATGACTTTGAATCGTTCGATAGCTCTGGCAGCACGGGAGTGGATCATAAATATATTGAGTTCCAGGTTCTTCCTGGCACCATGTTTACGTGCAATGGTATGCTGCTGTCCTGGTATGTGCTTGCCACCCTTTGATTTCGCTAGCAACCCCTCCATCATATCAGTGTCAGCTACGTCATCTCTGTTTTTGACGAAAGCAGTGATGTAGTTTTCTTCTTTGATCATACCCTTGATGCCATGCTTCTTGGCTATCTCCTGAAGCTGTGCCCAGCCCTGCTCGAAATATGTTTTGATCTCAGCAGCCACTGCCATTTCCTGTTCGTTCTGCTCGACAGATTTGACTATGGTATCTATCTCTTCCTGAGTAAACTCAGACAGCAAGTGGTTGTTCGTCTTCTCGTTTTGTGCCAGTGCATACACACCGATACGTTCAGCAGTAACCAGTTTGTCCTTGATGCCAATGTCGAGTACCTCTTTAAACATATTCTTGACGCTAATCTTCAGATCATTGAAAGTCTTCATGGCGGTTTCCATAACAGTAGTGAAGTTCACAGCCGCTGCGGTATCAGCCTGTTTTACTGGTCGGTAGATATGTGTAGAGAATGGTCCATCAGTTTCGTAGTTGTCCATGGCACGACTGAGACGCTTGATCCGTGACATGTGCAAGAAGTATTGACTGATCTTGGACTTCATAAGGTGCAGTACTTTACGCATCCTGGTCATGTTGCGTCTGTCACGTTGTGTCAAAGCTGGCTTCTGTTTGCGTTCTTCCAGTTTAACAACCAACTCAGCAACGGGAGAAGCATCAGGCCCCTTAATATCCACACCAGCCTTCTTAGCCTCTGTCATCAGACGTTGAATCAGCATCTGTCGTTGGGCTGGTTTCATGTTCTTCATAGATTCCTGATTGGTGATACTCTTGTTGAAAGCTCTACGCTTATCCTCAGTCCAACCAAGTTGCTCAGGTATACTATGCCCAAGAGCCAGTGCCTGTTTACGGGTCATCTTTTTCTCAAGTGGCTGTGTTTCTTTGTTCAACATGGAGTCGATGTTCTTGCGATTGTTCTTGAGGTATGCCAGTTCCTTTTTCTCGAAGTGAGTACGTTCTGCTACTGGTATCTTCTGTAACTCAGCATAACGTAACTCAGCTTCGCCAAGACGCTTGTTAGTTTCTACAGGTGTCAAGCCGTACTCTTTGCCAGTTGTCTCGTCGGGAGTGGGGGGCTCAGTGGGGGCGATCTCAGGAACGTCTTCTATAGGGGGTTCTACTTCACTAACTGTTGGTGCCTTCTTCTTATTCTTCTCAACCTCTGCAACAAACTTCTCAGCGTCCTTCACCTGGGCCTGTTGTGACTGCTTGGCCTTACCAGCCACGGCACCGCCCACACCTGGGATCAAAGCAGTAGCAAAAGCAATGTACGCCTCCTGTGCCCTGGAATCTATTGTCTCACCAAGCGATCCGTAAGGTTCATCATAGACTATATTAGCTGTTATATCACCCCACTGGCCCTGTGACATTTCCTCTACAGCCTCCTGAGCGGCTACAGTGAGCACGTCCATGGTCAGGCTCTTCTGTCCCTTGCGTGCTACCTTCTGAGCGGTTCGGGTAAGTATTCTATTGTATGCTCTCTTCCCTATCTTTATTAACCCTTTTAGCTGCATCTGCTCCAGTGCAGCGGCAACGGTGCCATAGATCATCCAGGCATCATCAGATGCTTCTTGTGACGCACCAGCAACCAGGGCACGTTCTTTGGCCTCTGATCCCTCAGAAGCGTACAACATCGTCAGGGCCATGTTAGGTTGTCCTGCTGCGGTCATCACACCAGCACTCAACAGTAGTGGTATAGATTCAGTTATTGCAACAGCAAGTTTATCAGGACTGGTGAGTAGATCAACGAAACTCTCAGGTGGTTCTGATTCCCACTCAGGGTGGTTCTTGATTATAGACTCCATACCTTTCCTGTGCATTTCAGGACCACGGCCAAGCTCTTCAGTAACTTTATCGTAGAACTGCTCCGTTGAGGCCATGTCCTTTAGGTATGCTGCTCTGTCTTTTGGGTCTTTGGCATACATAACGCTGTTGGCTAGTATGGTCATCGGGATCAGCTTAACCTGTTTGACTAAATGCCGGGGGAGATCAACCATAGCTCCACCCATTCGCATACCACTTTTAACGAAGCCACCGTACATCCGTGACATTAGGCTGTTCTGTTCGGGTACGTCTTCCCAGTCACTATTAGAAACACCAGCAGGTATAGTCTCCCACTCGTTGTCGTCAGTTATTGTTTCCCAATCACTCATTGCCAGGTCTGGCCTCCGTCGTAAGATATTCTAGTTTCCCCAGTTACTTTGTTACGCTGTCTGATCACTGCCTGTGGTGATGCTTTCGCTGGTGCTTTGTAATTACTCGCATAAGGATTATACGTCTTGCTTTTTTGTTTACTGAGTTCAAAACTTACCGATGCAGCCATAGGAGTTTTTGTGACTATCTTAGAACGCACGGCATCAGGAATCTTACCTTTAGATCGCAACGCGGTTACTGCGGTTGGAAGCACACGTTGGTTCTTATCAGTGAACCAGTTGTCGTACGCACGACTAGTACGCATCATGGCATCCCACTCACGATCAAGCTGCTTCTGTTCCTGCGGGCTTTTCTCCTGATGGTACAGTTCAGATTCCTGCCAGCGTTGGTACTGTGCTATAAGGTCTTCACGTTTCTTCTTAGGTGGTCCCCACTCGAAACCTTTCTGATCAGGTGCAGCATTTGCATAGCCAATTAGATTCTCCCTGAACCCTTTTGATCTAAGATAAGATGGAGCCAAAAACTTCTGTTTAGGAAAAGCTAATCTCTCAGCTTCTGGTCCAAGGCTCATACGTGTAGCAGCCTCTTGCCCTCGATCCATGCCCTGTGTGCCACCACGTATCAGGCCCTGTACCTGCTCCATTTCAGCGGCTTTCTGCCTACGACCATGCTGTAGTTTGTTCCACTGCATCTTAGTGTTGCCCTGGAGTTGCAGCAGCCTGGTGTTGAAGTCACGATCAGACATCTGGGTATTTTCAAGCACCCTCACCTGCGTATTATACTGCTGCTGAAGGAAGTTTCTTTCCTGATCAATTTGACCTGGCAACTGCTGGTACCCTATATTTGGTGCTGGCATAAGTTCCCCTTAAAATTTCCCTTAGAAAACTAGCTTAGTAAATCATCGTCTTTATCTATGTCGATTGCATTTTCTGCTAGGCATACTCTGTGCCTACGTTCGAGAATAATAATGTAGCGGCGTATGGCCTCTTTTGCCCACTGATTGTCAGTAAACAACGGGACGCCATCTTCATCTTCTGGTACGGGATAGAAGTACTTTAATGCAGCTACCACTCTTGATACTTTATCCTCTGGGATATTAAATGACACGTGCATGTTAAGTTTCTCCTATAGAAACCAGCCTAGTACGGTTAGATTTATAGCGGTAAATACCAAATTGTCCCCTTGGTATTCTACTACCTGATTTACGTCGCATGGTATGGTGATGGCACCACGCATTGTTATATTAGCTGCTTGCGTTTCAATACCAGTGATTGCTCTTTCATTGCTATTGCCATTTTTGCGAAAACGTATACGTGATGCTGCTACACCATCTTGTATAACAAGATTAAGTAAAATTGCTTTCGCGTCCGAATTAGTAACTATAGAGCTTAGGTCAAGGTCATGCCATGCACCATCAGTTGTAAAATCCCCCACAGTAAAATCATAAGCAGCAGGGTCACCCCTATCGACAAATCCTCCACCACCAGCAGCAGCCTTCCATATCGCGTTACCCGTACCCGTGTCCTTTGTAAGGACATGCTCATTAGTCGCAGCACCTACTGCTGAAAGTGCGTTTATTGCCAGCTGTGCCGTTCCCTGACCTGTACCGCCGTCCGCTATGGCAAGATCGGTGATGCCGGTTATCGTGCCAGAATCAATATTAACATTAGTAAGGTTCTGGCTACCCATATCCCACGCACCAGTCAAAGGCTTTGTGCCGTCTTGCCTGAGAAATATTTCGCTCAATGTATCCGTCACGACAAGAGCACTAACACGGGAATCTTCACTGCCTTCTTGTGTTATTTCTATTTGGGCATTTGCACCCCCTGCTGCCTGAACATTAGCACGTACCTTTAATACAAGTCTGTCGGTAGCACTAAAGCTCACTACAGAAGCAATGTTACCATGTAGGTCATAGTCCGAAACGACAATGCCGAGTGCAGCGGATTCTTCTGTGGTAGCGATCAGAGTCTCTGTCCCGCCCGATGCTCTGTGATATAGTTTTCCAAAGATAGTAGCAATCTTTTGCCCGGACCCATTCTTACGAGCATGAACGTGAAAATCAATTACACCAATTTGGAGTTCAGCAAATGGTAAAGCCGCACCACTGATGTATGATACAACCTCCAGGTCATCACCTTGACCCAATGCTGCATAAGCGTCCCGTGTTGTAGTAGCACTACCTGTCTCAGTTGTCTGCAAACTATAATAATCATTGGCAGTGCCAGGATCATTTATGGTCGAATCAAGGTCATCAAGAAACATATCAAACTCTATTCCTGCAACAGCAATATCAACATACTCTTTTGTAGCAAAGTGTGCAGAAGCAGTTGGATAAATACCGCTTACGACATTATCGAAAGTATATTTATCAAAGTTAGTAAAATGAATCTCGTCATTCGCTGTTGCGTTTTCGGAATTGAATATCCAGTCTTCACCATCGAAGTATGTTGAAACATCCCCTGTTGCCCCCCCTCCAGTTCCGTAGTATGTTTTAATATTATCAGTATTGTATATATATGCACTACCCACTGGTTTTAAAATGCCAGTAGGACCTATCTCTGTGTAATTGGTTACATCGTTGCCGAGCCTCAAGGCAGTAGCAACATCTATTACGCCATTGGCCCCGTCACTATAGATTTTTAAATCTGACGCCGCTACACCAAGTGAGATAAATTTGTTATTGCTGGATACGTTTATATTACCCGTCCCAAAATCTACATCCCCGTTAGTTTTTAAAAGTAGCTGACCAGCATGACCATGTGCATAGATGTCTAGTTCTTTTGTGGCTCCATTTCCTTTGATATTGACATTTATTACAAATTTACCTGCGGCAACACTCCAACCCGTATTTAATCTTTCAAAATGCGAATTATCAGCTGAGTCACCTAACCCATAAATATTGAGATTGCAGTTTCCACTCCCATCAGTTACAGAGGGGTACATTCTTAAAACCATGGTAGAATCTAAACTTTTAAGCCCAAGAAAGCCACCAGCATTTAAGAATTTGAATCTATTACCCGCAGCTACAGGCTGAACAGCCAGAGTTCTACATATTATATCTGACAGTGTTGTAAACCCTCCTTGAGCATCAATCTCTGCCTGACCAGAAGAACCGAATGTAGCTACCCCTGACCCTGTTACTACTAGATTTCCTGTAGTTGTCAAATCTTCATCACCAAAGCTAATAGCTCCTGTGTCAGATGTTATGGATGCACCGCTTATGGAAATGTTGCCTACTGTTAATGTAGTAAGTGTCATCCCGGCAAACGTAGGACTAGACGTGGGACCAAGGGCACTACTAGCCAGTTTAGAAATAGCCTGCCGTACACTGGTCCAGTTATTATCTTTTATTCTTGGAACTAGATTTGCATTGTCGCCCAAATTGGTATCCTATTGACCATAGCTTGAAGACGTTTGCCGTGGGGACAAATATTTACCCCCGCCCATATATGCTCCAGTACCTGTGGCTGTATACATTGGTAACGCAGCAGTCCCTCCGCCGCCTCTTGTTCGTAAAGAAGCAGCGTATGCAGACCCAGCCTGTTGCGTGTCATCGAATGAGAATGTACCAGCCTTGTGTGTAGTCGGTCCACTGGTGCCGCCCTGTGTTTTCTTACGTAGTTGGGCAAGGGCAAGTTCAAGTTCAGACTGCTGCGTAGCCATACGTTCATTGCTACTGTTCCTCATAGAACTATTCATAAGCTGCGTGTTGTAACCAGACTGCTGTGCGTCTATATCTGTTTGCTGCATCTGTAATGAAAGTGCTCTATCCTGGGCACTCTCATATCCGCGTTGCTCTGCACTCCCCATACTCATCTGTATACCTGCTATAGCTTCCGCTCTCGCACTCTCCACTTTCGCCCGCGTAGGTGCAGCGACTTCCTCTTCATATTTCTTTCCGAGTCCAGCCGCCATAGTAGTACCAGCCAGACCAGCACTAACAAGATTCTGCATACCACTGGCAGTAGACTTCACACGTCCACGCTCAAGCCCAGCTTCCACACCTGCTCCGTATCCACCACCAGGTGCGTAATGAGCCAGTGCTTTCTCATAAGCTGATTTGGCAGACGCACTCATGGATGATCCTGCTGCACCTGCTGTTCCAGCCGGGGCTGTAGGTGCGGAGGTGGCTTTGTTTTTATAGTACTTCTCTGCTGTCGCCCTAAACTGTTTCCACACTTGGGGATTACTCCCAAATTGTGCTGAAATTGCTGATTTAGCTTTCTCATAGCCCATGTCTTTCCACCCGCTAGGCATCGTACTTACTATATACCCACCACTTCGTCCTACAGTACCCAAGCCAAATTTACTTTGCTCACCAGCTTGCTGGAAACCATACTTACTAGCCATTTTATTTAAACCTCCCAAAATCTTTAAGGTCAAGTATCAACTGCTCAAAGCCCCACGTCTGTGCGACTGTATCGTTTTGTAATTTAACACCCATATACACACCAGTTACTTTACGTTTCTTCATACCCCCACGTCGCCTACCAGGAGCAGCCATAGTCCCTGCTATAGATGGTGCGGTATCAGCAGATATTTTCTCGATCACCTGTTCTGCTGAACTACCAGTGAACACGTCGTACGTTATAGGACTGGAATCAGACTGACTCCCACCCGATGCTCCACCAGCAGTCACACAATCCAACCCGGTCAATTGTCCTTTGTATTTGATGTCACTCGCCATTGGCATAGGACCAAATGTAACATAGGAATCAATAGCCTGATCCGAAGCACCTTTGTCATCGCTCTTCGCAGAATCGTCGAACTTGCGGATATAACCATCCTTGCCGCCTACAAGCAGATCACTAAAAGAAGTGTCGTTAGCCGCATAGAAAAACAAAGAATACGCACCGCACTCATCAGGATAAACTTCAGGAAAGAAGCCACCTGATTTCAAATCATAGAAATAATTCGAGTTGCTTCCGTCAGATAATTTTGTAATACATATCAATATACCTGCTCGCAAACGATCATAGCCTAAAGTAATACGATGCGTAGATGGATCAGCAGCTTCGGCTTTAATTATTTTTGGCAGCGGTATTTCTGTCAAACACTTTGGAGTTCCTGGTATTGGTGTAGAGTACAGCCCATTAGTTCCCCAGAAGAATAAATTACCAAGCCCATCAAAGCACCAGCTATTTGCTCCGAATATACCAACAGTTAAATCAAGTTCATTCAGTGATCCGCCATGTGCAGGATCACCTGCCATAAACCACATGGTAGTGGCACAGCCAAAGATCAGGTAGTCATCTTTATATGGAATAAGTGCTCTTACAATATCCCCGATCTCACCAGCATCAGCATTGTTGCCCTTTACAGGAGTCTGTGCGTCACCAGCTACGTAAGCGAAGTCCCACGCGAATAGCTGCCTACTCATATACCACTGATTAGGGTGTTCTGGATCACCACTTATTACAGCACGCCCACGGTACAAACAACCTATGTAAGCCTTATTAGGCATGGTCCCGTATGACTTTGTGGCACCACCATCAGTTAGAACCACATCAGGGTAAACTGTCCAGTCATACCAATGTGGCTTCGCTGTTACAGCGGAAATCTGTGCGTTCGGAATCGGATCACCAGCAGTTTCACCACTTGCCTGCATAGTAGCCGTTGCGTTGTTGCTTGAAATATCCACAGTGGTGATGAAAGCAGTAGTAGTTCCTTCATAGTAAGCGTAACCAAATATATTGGTTTTCGCTGTGTTTACAAAATCAACTACCATATTGGCCTTGTTGCCACTGCCATTGTCCTGCGTTAGAATATCACCCTTGGCAGGTGGGGAAGTCATTGCGGTCACAGTTAGTTTTACATTAGCGAAATCTGCTACTTTCAAATTAGCACCGTTTACAATCAGCACCTTCTGTTCGCTCTCAAACATGTTCAACTGATCTGTAGTATCTATGGCACCACTACTTGTATCCAGTTCTGTCATTGCTCCAGCACTCACGCCAATGTCCTCGTAATAAATAGTATCATTACCAGCGGCCACCAGTCTCTTAACAGATACTTGTTGTGTAAGACTCACAGCCATTATACGTTCTCATACCAAATTTTATTTGAAGCAGCAGCGACCAGTCGCCGTATTGT
>SDBT01000914.1_pt1 | contig 49454 bp, 29 predicted proteins | sample 2277101 | NCBI WGS metagenome assembly SDBT01 (sample SAMN10404973, study PRJNA504765) | marine sediment metagenome | isolation source: marine sediment core GS10_PC15, 103 cmbsf | place: Arctic Ocean: Southern Knipovich Ridge | collected 2010
TTTGTTTTACTTTAATCTACCGGGAATTGCTTCCCATATATTTCTATTTTCTTTAATCAAGAATTCTATAGCATCGGAGTATGTAAAAGCAGATAAATTACTTTCAAGCTTTAATCTGTTTAATATCTTTTGCGCGTCAGGTCTTAAGAGAATTGTTTTAGGTTTACTATCAGATACGCTTGAGCTTCTCTCATCAGGTGTTTTTGTTTTAATTCTATGACGATGAACATCAAAACTCTTTAGCGTTTTTTTGAGGCTTTTGTTCGGATTCTTAAGCGATTTGTTAAGAAGAAGAATTGCATCACTGTAAGATTTTTCATTCAGCTCAAATTTCGCCCAGCGAAGAAGCTCCCATGCTTTACTTGAGATCTTGATATTCTGAGCGTCCTTTGACATTAATTTTTCCTCTTCATTATGATCGAGAGAAAATAATCATATTACAATTTATATATCTTTCGGGTGTTACGTATATTCCGTAAGTCTTATAAAGCGTAAGTTACGTATATTACACATGAGTTTGTAAATATGAAAACTCAAACAAAAGGTAAAAAAAGTGAATAAAAATGAGTGATTTTGAAGATTTAGACTTTGATCTTGAAGAACAAAGCACAATAAAATCTAAGACCCCAGCACAGGCAAAAACACCTGCTTCTGTTTCAGGGTCTTCTGCAGGACCACGTAAGAATATTTTTTTCAAATCTACTGTTGGACCTGAACGAACTGAAAAAATCTCTGTTGGAGAAAAAGCTCCTGTCCGAGAAGTAAGAGATACTCTTGCAAATATATTCGGAATGAGCCCAGATGATTTCCACCTATCCCACGCGGGAAGAACTCTTGATGAATCTGCTCCTATTGGTGATTATGGCATAGATAATGGTGATGAAGTCTTACTAATTCCCCATTCCACAGCAGGCTAATCTGCTGTGAATTTTTTCCTTTCTCTCATCGATTTCGCAAGAATGTTTTATGTGAGTCATCTAAGGAGTAGATTATCATGATGAGTAAGTCTCTATCATTTACAGACATAACAATTGATTTAATTCAGGAATATGAACAGGCAAAGAAAACGATTCTCAAGCAAGAACGGATATATAAAGACACACCAGAGTTATTACGCCTTTCAGCTGATATTTTTAAACTTCGGAAAATTCTGAGATCAATTTCAGAAATTCAGGAATAATTAAATCATATGATCCAACTCAAATCACTAAATGAATTAAACAGGAAATATAAGCATATGTCAAATAATGAAGATATTGATGAATTTGATGAGATTGAAAACGAGGGTGAGGGTACAGAAACGCCAATACAATCCAAAACACCTAAATCGAAGACACCTAAAGGATCTAGAATAACATTATTCTTTAGGTCAACTATTGGGCCTGGTGAAAAGTTAGAAAAACTTACAATAGACCCTGAAATGTCTGTTCAGGAGTTATCTACAACCATTGGAGAAATATTTGGCTTAGATCCCCAGGATTTTCATTTATCAATTAGTGGAAGAACACTAGATAGAGATGATGTTCTTTCAAATTATGATATAGAGGATGGTTTGGAAGTACTTATCATTCCAGTTAGTACTGCAGGACAATACCAGTAAATAATAGTAGTGACAATAAAAGAGGAGATACATTCGTGTCAAATTTTGCCAGTGATTCGTTGAGTAAAGAAGAAAAAATTCGATTTGATCGCCAATTTCGGCTTCCTGGATGGAATCAAGAGATTCTCAAGAACAGTACAGTGCTGATCTGTGGAGTGGGAGGTTTGGGGGTTGAAGTTGCAAAAAATCTTGCCATGGTTGGTGTTGGGAAATTAATCCTGGTCGATCTTGACACGATTGAGTATTCCAATCTCAATCGCCAAATACTTTTCATTGATGCACCTGCAGGAGCTCCAAAGGCAGAGATTGCTGCAAAGCGACTAAAAGAAATGAATCCATTTATAAATATAGATTTCTATTGTTGTCCTCTCCAAGATATTCCTCCAAAGGTCTACCAAGAAGCTGATCTTTATATTGCTGGTTTAGATTCCATTGAATCTCGAGCTGAACTTAATCGCCGTGCTGTTCTTACTAAAAAACCCCTTATTGATGCAGGAACAGCTGCATATAATGGACATGTGTATGTGGTGTGGCCCTTCCTCAATGCCTGTCTAGAATGTGATCCTCTTACTGAGCGAGAACAAGATCAACTTGGGGCATGTACTCTGGTTGGAAAACCCCGAAAACCTGCTCATTGCATACTCAAAGGACAACTTAAATTTGAGCAGGATCATGGACGGCCACCCAATATTCTTACCGCATCTGAAGTCACTGAAGTACACAAATACGCAAATAAACTTCTAAAAGACAATTTTCCTAGTGCTAAAGAATTCACTGCAAACCAAATCATTACTATTATCGATAACCATGAACCCTCAGTTATTACGATTAACTGTGTTATGGCTTCTCTTCAGAGTCAAGAAGCAGTGAAAATTCTGCATCGTCTCCATACTGTAAATGATGAGAAAATGGGTTCATTACAACTAAATTATATGATCTATAACGGTCTAACTGGAAAATTCTATGAATTAGAAAAACCTATGAACCCCAAGTGTGAAATGTGTGGGCCTGATAGAACTTCTTTATATAAAATTATTGCTAGGTCCAATTATCAATTGAAACACGTAGTTGATAAACTTTCTAGTGATAAAAACCTTCCTATTGATCCTGAATTTCCACCAACGATATTTCGCATTGACAGTTCTGAAGTATCTGAGATAGATTCAGATCTTTCTATTTCAGACGCGGGAATCAAAAACTTTGAAACTCTCTTAATCACTGGCTTCGATGATGGGGCCCAAGTTTATCTTACACTTAAACTAGAGGAGTGATACCAGATGTCTATCCGTATCAAGCGAATTGCTGAAGATTATAATCAACTAAAAACACTATACAAACAGAAAACAATCCGTCAATTGAAGGCTTTTCCAGGAGTAAAAAAATCTGTAGACCATATTGCAGTGTTATTAGAAGGACCTAAAGGAACCCCTTATGAAAAAGGGAAATTCAAATTAGAAATTAAATTTGGCCGAAATTATCCTTATTCTCCCCCATTCGTCCGATTACATACTCCTATTTGGCATCCCAACTTCTGGCCAAAACCAGATGAATACAAAGGAAAAAGAAATATTTGCCTCGGTTTAGTTGATCCTGATTTGGTAGGAAAATCTCAAGGTTGGTCACCATCTAAGAATATAACAACCATCATTTATTCAATCCTAGCTATGTTTAATATTGATGCGGCCTATACCAACCCACATGATGTTTTTAACAAGAAAGCGGCGGTTGAGTACCTTCAAGACCGAAAAAAATTCATTAAAAAAGCCAAACAGATTACAAAGAAGTATGCAAATAAAAAATGGTGAGAACTCCACAGCTTTCTATTTGTGAATAAGGTGAAAAATATTCCATGCCAGAAGATAAAGAAATAGAAACAAAAAATATCTTCGAGATGTATTTACGGGATCTAGCATTAAAATTTGATCCTAAAGATTTGACTCTTACACTTAAGTTCCCCTCCATCTCTTCCTTTCCTCTTAATTCAAGTATTAACAAAATCCCAGCACAAACTCAAAAACAATCTTCTCATGTTATCTCCTTAAAACAAGATGGAAAAAACAATTCCAATACTGACAAGAAACAAAACATTGAAGATGAATATGAAATTGTCGATCTTGGTTTGGAAGATTTAGATCCAGAATCAGATCCTCTTCGTGTAAAAATTAATCTAAAAGCTTATATTCGAATAGCTCTACATTCTTTAAAGTATGCAAATCCTAAAGTTCCTCAAGCTAGATGGGTAGAAGTTATCGGGTTGTTAACAGGCCACATTGAAAATAAAGACTCACCAATGGCGTGCTTAGTAATAACTGATGCCTATCCTATTGGTCATGGGACAAATGTTAATACTCAGATTCAGAATCCTCAAAGTATGGTGAGAGTATTTAATGAAACAAGCAAGAAAAAACAAATAATTCTCGGTTGGTACCATTCTCATCCTTCATATGGAGCATTTATGAGTTCTACTGACCATAAAACTCAGATTAGATATCAACGTCTGGGATCCAAAGGATCCCAATTAACAGCCCCCGTTGCTCTTGTTATTGACCCTACAAAGATTTCTAATAGATCTTATGGTTTCAAAATTTTTAGATTGAAAAAAGATATGAAATCCTGGGAAGAGCCACGTTTTGAAGTGATGAATTGCCCTTTACAAGGATTAACTGAATTAATCAGTACACTGCTCCCTCTTTCGGAAGGGAAAGCCATGTTTTTAGAATATGATCATGATTAGAAATATGAGGTAGTGAAATCTATTTGGTTAACAGAAATGTATACATTTCAATTTTCCTGATTGGGTTCATCTTCACTGTTCTTACTTTTTTAACAGAACAACCATTAGAAGTTGCTCTAACCATTATTTATTTCACATGTTCTCTAATTCTTTTCATTAAACTAATTGAAGAATATCGATATTATCGTTCATATAATGCCCCACTAGCTTCAGCAATATTCATATTGATTCCTTCTTTGATTGCTGTGGGTGGCAGTTTTATAGCAAACATTGCATCTTTCGGCGAAGCAAATGTATTACTAAATTCACTTGTAAATATTGATTTAGATCTCGAAATTCTTAATATTGGGAGTTTTTATCTATATTTGAACTTTTTCGGATTGATTTTTTCCCTTCCCTTCTTCATTATAATTCTAGTCTTACTTCGACGGTATTATTCGGGCCGCTATCCTAGTATTTTCCTTTTTAGAAAAAGATTTACCTCCGATACATTACTTCTTTACAATTGTGTCATGCTATTAATTCTAGGTTATTTCTGGATTGAAAACAGGGTTATCGAATTGACTGGTTTGAGTTTTATTGTCATTAGCTACGCCTTTTTTATACAATATTATCTATTAAATGTCATTCTTGTTCCTATCCGTCAAATATCTCGTTTAGGAATGAATAATTCTCGATCACACCGTCCTTCAAATTCAACAAGCAATCCACCTATTATTTCTTGGGATGAAGCTTCAACCCCTTCATCACGATCAAGGACTAGACAAACACCCCATCCACCAAGTAGATCACCCCGTCCATCCAGTAGGGTAGCATCATCAAATGGAGGTTCTGTTCAAGTTGTTCCAGCAGTTAACAATTCGACGGCACGAACTGTTAATAAATTATCTCCAGCAGTAATATCCAGCCTCACACCCGTCGGTCAACATCTAACGGATGATGATTTCAGATGTATCTTCTGTTATGAATTTCCAACTGAATCGAATAGACGAGTTGTAATTTGTCCTCATTGTAAGCATCCAGCTCATGCAAATGAGTTTCAAAAGTGGTTAGCAGTGGCTAATATATGTAGCAGATGCAATAAACCGATTGCTGATGTAAAAATGGTACGACTATCAGGATCTAATTATCAAAAAATAATTAGAATGTTTCAAAAGAAATGAATTAAATAATTGTGAAATGATATATTATGGCTTCTAGGAACAGTATCGCATGGTTTGTCCTGCTAATGGGGATTTCAGCTACAATATTTTTCTTTATTCGGCAGGAAGATGATATTGCATTAAACCTTCTGTTTTTAACTTTGTATGCGACTGTAACCATTATCTACTTTCTTAGAATGTTTTACTACTTCGACAATAATGCTACCCTTAATGAAATCTACTTCTTTTCTTTAGCGAATATCATTCCCCTGTGCGTTTTGCTTGGATCTACTTTAATTCCGATTGGTCAAGAAGCTATTCTTACTTTTGAAATTCAAATCATTCCTCCCTACGAATACCAAATCCTTCGCATCACTTTATTATCAATCTTAGCGTTTCCCTATTTAGTAGTCTCAACCGCTCTCTTGATGCGCAGTTTTACGAGATACCAATTCATTCGGATTACATCACAGTCTGAACGTGGCCCCTCTGCAGAATGGACTGCAATTTTCACTTTTTTCATTTTTGGTGTGCTATTTTTTGTAGTAGGAGGCGTTGCATCTGATATTATTGGAATTTTATTTGGAGTTTTCTTTGTATTCTCTGGAATTGGATTTTTACTAAGTAGATAATTCATCTTGAATAACAAAATCAATATAAGGATTGTTTTTCCTGTATAGATTAATTAAATAGCATTCTTTCTCTTTCCAAGGATTGTTGTAAAAGAAGTGTCTCCATTCAAAATTCGTGATAAAAAACCTAAAGTTTCTATAAGGGAAAAAGCTCCTAAGAAGGATAATGACATCAAGATTCGGCACAAAGAACCAACAGAGAACGATGAGTCCTTCGAACTTCCACCACGTAAACAAAATAACGAAGAATTTATTCCAAAAAAAGAAATACTTACTCCATCGAATCAAGGAACTCGAAATCGAAGAGAACATGATTCCTCCAAATCCAATATTCTTCCCCCAATGTCAGAAAGGTCAAGTAAACAAAGGAACAGGGATAATTTACAACCAACTTCAAAAGGTTACGTGCCAAAAAAAGTTAAAGATGACTCTGTGAATAAAACAACTCCCATGAAAATACCTAAAAAGGTAAAAATAGAGAAATCACCAAGTTCTCGTGGGTCTAAAAAAATAAAAAATCATGTTAACAAACCTCCTTCCTTTATTAAAAACAAAAAACCGAAGAAAAATACTCTAGCTCCTCTCAGAAGTTCACCCAAAACTAAGAGAAATAAAATCAGTAGTAAGAAACCACCTAGAAAAATCGAAAATAAAACTCCTTCCAAAAAGAAAATTATACCACCCCCAACATTTGAGGAGAGAATTCCTAAAACTCGAATAAAGAAAAAGAAACCTCATTAAATTTGGGTAAATTACTCTGAAAAAACTAAAAATATTAATAATTTTAATTGGTATCTTATCACCAGTTTTCTATTGGTTTTCAGTTCAGTTCCTTAGAATTGATTCTTTGGATCATAAAAATTAATTAATAGCATGTTCTCAATTGTACAACTCTTTAGACGATTGATTTCAAATATTTGGCTAAGAACAATATAAAAATGGTTTTCGCATAGATAACCTTTTCAGAAGTAACAATGATTATTCATCTATGGACGTACCGAATCCCATTATGTCAGAGTTGCAATTACATCTGAAACGTCTTTCTAACCCACTATCTCTCAATCTTGAAAAGTATGTAATTGAGAATCAATGGGAAACTAAAGATTATTCACTAATAATAGAAGATCTGGAAGTTTTTTTAAGCACTCTCTCTTCCACCGAAGAGAAATATAGTGAGCTTTTGTATCTAATGGCTAAATTTTTGTTTTTTTCAGGACAACTAGACAAATTAAACGACTTGTATATTCAATATGCTTCTTTAGAAGAAATTCATGGAATCCAGATATTTTACGCTCTTGGACTTTCATTTCAAGGCCATGCACTACAAGGCCTTGAAATCATAGATCAAGTTTACACCACCTTAGATGAGAACGACACTGCTTTGTATTTAGAAACATTAGGCATTGAATTGTTCATTCATTCAATAAAGAGGGATTATAAGAAGGTTACTGATATATTTAAAATTGTTAAACAAACATTAAATGAGAAAGAATTTTTAACAAGAGAAGAAAAAGCTCATATTCTTCCATGGGCTTATCTTCGATATGCTTACACTTTACGGGCAGAAGGGGAAATTAATTCAGCTATGAATTTAATAACCGAATGTGGGGAATATTTACAGGATTTTCCACATAGATTCTTTAAAGTAATGGCTGCTACCTTATTAGGACATTGCTATCACAATGTAGGAAATATTACCAAAGCAATTGAATTTTACGATGAAGCTATTGATTTAGGGATCGAAATTCAAAGTAAAACCCTTCTTTCTATTCTTTATAACCGTGTTGGAATGGCGATGTCAATGAGAAGAAAATATGAAGAAAGCCGAAGTTATTACCAAGATGCTTTGGATTTAGCCATTGAAACAGGATCAACTTGGCTAACAGCAGGCCCACTAGCTAGTCTATCACAATGGAAGATTGCAGATGGGAATATTAAAGGTGCAATTGATGACTATCATCACTTTGAAGAAGTTACTTCTACTATAGGGGATGAACGTGAATTATGCTTTGCTCAACTTGCGTTAGCAAATTTATATAAACGAATAGGGGATTTTCCAAAATCGAAATACTACTTTTCTGAAGGGATAAGGAGAGGATTGAAGTTAGGAATTTTAAAACTCTCACCTGATGATCAACATAACCATAACTGAATTTCAAAAAAATAAATTATTTCCTCAAACTGTTTATTAAAGATAATCTAATTTTATAGATGAATTATAATGTCACGAAAATCAAATAAATAATATAAAAAAGATGAAAATCAATAAATGGGTTGATTTGGATCAACTCTGGTCACCCATTCATTAATACCACCTATTAAATTTAGGATTTTTGTAAAACCAAGCTCCTCTTTCAATCTATTTACTGCTTTTCCAGACCGTTTTCCCGTTCTACAGTAAACTACCGTTAACTGATCCTTATTTAATGCTTTTGCCATCTCAACAACATCATTTTGAGGCATCAACACTGAATTCGATATCTTGCTAATTTGTTGTTCATGTGGTTCTCGTACATCTATCAGTTGCAATGGTTTACCAGAGTCCAAGAGACCAGCTAAACCTTCTACTGTTATTGAATCTTCAGTTTGGTAGATTAAGTCTTTTTCATCACTTGTCCCTAATCCACAAAATTCATAATAATCGATTAATTCAGTAATCGAGGGATATTTCCCGCATATTGGGCAATTGGGGTCTTTTCTCAATTTTAATTCTCTAAATTTCATATCTAATGCGTCAATTAATAATAAACGACCTATTAATGGGTCTCCAATCCCAAGAATTAGCTTTATCACTTCTGTCGCCTGCATTGTCCCAACAATGCCAGGTAATACTCCTAATACTCCTCCTTCAGCACAAGATGGTACTAATCCTGGAGGGGGTGGTTCAGCATATAGACATCTATAACAAGGCCCTTCTTTACCATAAAATACAGACGCCTGTCCCTCAAACCTAAATATCGAAGCATAAACATTAGGTTTTCCAAGGAGAACACACGCATCATTCACTAGATAGCGAGTAGGAAAATTATCCGAACCATCTGCAACAATATCATACTCTCGAATGATATCTAAGGCGTTATCTGACGTTAGTTGTTCATTGTATGCAATAATTTTTATTTCAGGATTTATCCCTTGGAGACGAATCATTGTAGAATCTAGTTTCGGTTTTCCTATATCTGCAGTAGAATGAATGATTTGTCTTTGCAAATTTGTTATATCAACAATATCAAAATCAACAATACCAATGGTTCCCACACCAGCAGCTGCTAAGTACAATGCAAGTGGAGATCCTAATCCTCCTGCCCCAATTAATAACACCTTTGCCTGCTTTAATTTTTCTTGACCCTTGATTCCAACTTCAGGTAAGATTAAATGCCGACTATATCGTGATACTTCTTCCTGAGATAAAGAGGATTTTTGTGAATGATCGAGAGGAGATTTTAATTTAACATTAAGCATTCAATTCTCACCTTCTTTACCACCCGCAATTGAGGGAACAATTGCCAAAGAATCCCCCTCTTGAAGAATAACTTCTTCTTTGTTCAAATATCTAATATCTTCGTCATTAAGATATACATTCACAAAGTTTCTCAAAGTACCTGTATCATCAAAAAGATGGTTTTTCAACCTTGGATACTGATTTATAAGACTCTGAAGAGCATTATCTATGTTATCTCCAGTCACTGGAACATTTTTCCGATTATCAGTAAATGTGCGTAGAGGAGTTGGGATAAATATATTAATTTCTTTAGTTTTTGACATTATGCATCATCTTTTTGTATTATTATGTGTTCTTCACAGAACTCTTCCCTCGTTGAATTTAAACGCCAGGATGTGAGCTTCCCTCTCTCACCATTGGTAACTGATAAAATGACATAGGAAAAATTAGGTAGTGCGTGATTTAAATCAAATTCGGAGGGTTTAGATGGATGATCGGGATGTGAATGGTAAATTCCTAAGATCTCGCTATTTACCTCGTCCAATTCTTTTTCGATGTTCATATACTCTATTGGATTGATATTATATCGCCGTTTTTTTGATCCTAAATTAATATTTACTACCCGTCGTGCTTCTATAACTCTAGGTGATGGTGAAGAAGTACCAATAAGCACCCCACAGCTCTCTTCTGGATAAGATTCCTTCCCATGTGCTTGGATTTTTAATAATTCATTTTTATTAATTTCAATAGACAATTGTTCACATCCAAAAATTATCTGATAGATATCTCTCTCCACGATCAGGAAATACGGTTACAATGACACCTTTCTCAATTTGATCGGCTAATTTCAAGCTAGCTGCCAAAACCGCACCAGAAGAAAGACCAACCAATACCCCTTCTTCTCTAGCAAGGCGCTTTGTCATTGTTTGGGCCTCATCAGTAGTAATAGAAAAATTTAAATCGACCAAGGAGGGGTCATAAATTCCAGGGATAATAGAGGAATCTAAATGCTTAAGACCTTCCAACCCATGAAATGGCGAATCAGGCTGAACAGAAACTGATGAAACTTCAGGTTTTTCATGTTTTAATCTTCGTGAAACACCTGTGAAGGTTCCTCCGGTCCCAATTCCAGAGATAAAATGAGTAACATTTCCTTTTGTCTGTTCCCAGATTTCCTTTCCAGTTGTATAATAATGAGCCAACCAGTTCGCATCGTTGTTGTACTGATCAGGATAAAAATAAAGACCAGGATTCTCTTTATTCATTGATTTTGCAGTAAGAATTGCTTCATCCATTCCTTCCAGAGGATCAGTCAGAATTAAATTAGCTCCATACGCCTTTAAAAGGCGAATTCGTTCAATTGAGGCATTCGCAGGTATACATAGAGTTATTTTATACCCTAAAAACGCAGCAATTAACGAATAACCGATTCCAGTATTTCCAGAGGTAGCATCTATAATTATCTTGTCTTTTGTAAGTTTTCCTTCTTTTATAGCACGAGCAATCATAAAACATGCCGCGCGATCTTTGACAGAACCACCAGGATTAAACCATTCAGCTTTCGCGAATATCTCGACTTGAGAATTTGTTGGAACAATTCGAGATAGCGCCAATAATGGAGTATTTCCTATTTGTTCCATAATATTAGATTTATTTGCCGATAATGTATCTTTATTATCTTCTAAGTATAAATGCATAGGTTTTCAACATATTTTTTCGATTTGGCTGACTCTCTTCTTAGTTAACTATTGTTAATAAACCTATAAAAACTTTACTTTCATGGATTAGTAATCCTATTCTTAAATTCAACCATTAGATCAGTCATGTGAAAATTAAAATATGCAAAATGACGAATAAGCAAGTAATATCGAAATTCACGAAGTAGAGTGATTTTTAAAACGAAATTGGAGTAAAATTATTAAAAATACTTTATGTGAAACGATAAACAGAAAAACAAAACTAATAAATGCCCAATAGTAAGTAGTGTTAACTACATTATTGTTAACTATATGGATTCACCTGCTTTACGTAAATTAGGGAAATGAGAAGTTATTAATGGCTTTACACCCTGTGCAATTAATTGGATTAGGTGTTTTTATAATAACTTATATTCTTATCAGCAGTGAAAAACTTCATAGACCAATTTCAGCCCTCCTTGGCGCCAGCGTTCTTTCAATTGTACTTATCACCTCAAATTGGCAATATCCTGAGGGTTCGGGACACGAAGTTGAATTTCATACTATTCTTTCCCGAGTAGAATGGAATACAATTATTTTTATTACAGCAATGATGATTATTACGATCATCTCAAGCCGTTCAGGGTTATTCCAATATATTAGCATAATGATTGTACGGTTTACTAAAGGAGATCCGAAAACACTATTAATATCGTTATCTGTGTTAACCTTTGTTATTAGTCTTGTGTTTGATGTTATAACCACTATGTTGATTATAGCTCCTCTTACAGTTGAAATTTACAGGATACTAGAATTTGATTTTCGCCCTACTCTTATTGTAGAAGCTATAACAGCTAATTTTGCTTCAATTCCCTCTCTAGTTGGGAGTATTCCTAACATTGTTCTCGCAGATAAGAGCGGAGCCTCATTTACAGACTTCATTATCGTTATGGGCCCACTGAGTCTACTATTATTAGTAAGTGCTCTCCCATTTTTTTATCTGACTTCAAGGAAAAGCTTTCAAAAACCCTCTAAAACGTTAGTGAAAGATATTTTTCTGCTAGATCCAAGTATTCTTGTTGAGGATAGACGTACATTTTATGTAGTTATTATTGGTTTAATTGTATTAGTTGCTGGATTTATTTTTGGGAGTATTCTGGAACTTAAAGCTGCCGAAATCGCGTTATTTATTGCATCTGGACTTTTACTTTTCTCAGGAATGCATCCAAAAGAAATCTTCGAGGATGTTGAGTGGATTTCAGTTTACTTCATCATTGGATTATTCATTCTGGTAGGATCAATCGACCTACTTGGCCTCTTAACGATTCTCGGTCAAATTTTAACACCGTTTCTTCAACTAGACTTAATATTCTCCTTGCCATTTATTGCATTTGGAATTGGTGTACTTTCTGCAGTAGTTGACAATATCCCGATTTCTGCAGCCTTAGCACCAGTTTTCTTTGATCTTGCTTCTCAAGGTATCGTAAGTAATATTCATTGGTGGGCCTTGGTGATAGCTGTAAATCTTGGAGGATACATTCTCCCAATTGGCAGTCCAGCTAACATATTAGCTATCAATCTTTCTAATCGTGAGGGTTCTCCGATCAGTTTTTTTGATTTTTTGAAGATTGGGGCCCCTCTAGGTTTCTTCCATCTCTTTATAGGTACTACCTACTTAATTATAATATCATCTCTCAATATCATATAAATTTGGTGAATAATTTTGAACAAAAATACTCTTAATATTAACGCATCTAAGGTATTTAAACAGATTATTGAATTTATTGACACCCAAGTTAAGGAGAAAGGAGATGACGGTGTCTTAGTGTGGTTTTCAGGATATATTGATTCAACCATCATAGCAAAAATGTGTTTTGAAGCTTTAGGTAAAGAAGCTGTTAAGTTAATTGTAAAGCCACAGAAATTATCAACTAATCATGAAGAAATATTAGAGACAAGCGTTAATTTCTTGGAAGTAGCTGATGAAAATATTATTCGGTGTGACGTAGAACCAATGATTAAGAAGTTCGGAAGTGAAAATCTAATCCCTGGTTCAGTCAGAGAAATTTCTTTATTGAATCGTCCATTAAGTTATTCTCTACTCAAAGGAGCAGCTGAATATGATATTGAGGATAAGGATTTTGGGATGACTGGAAAACCTTCTTCTGGAAGGGATGGTTTAATTCAAAGAGCAATTACTTTAGCGAGAACTCGATCACGAATACAAATGGCTGTAGCATATTATATGGCCGAAACTGAAAATAGATCTTTAGTAGGAACAATCAATAAAACTGAATTATTAACTGGACTTTTTACCAAGTGGGGACAAGGACACTGTACTGATCTTATGCCCCTAGGATATTTATTTCGAACTCAGATTTTGCAGTTAGCAGAATATCTCGAAATCCCAAAAACCATCAGTTCTAAGCGTAGAACAGATCTTTTACCTGGCATTGAAAATAAATATATCTTCTTTTTTGAACTGACTGCTTTTGAAGTTGATACTATTTTAATAATGGTAGAGCAAGGCTTCTCTCATGATGAAATCCATGAAAAATTGGCCATCTCAAAAAAGTCTATTGAAAAAGTTATCGATTTCTATAATCACGCTGCTTATACAAGAGGAGCTCCCTTATTTCCTAAATTCTGAATTTCACTACTATTCACAACTATTAATAAAGAAAATATGAAAAAAAACTCTCTATCCTGTTAGATTGTTACCTACGACAATCTCTCTTTTATGACGCACCATTAATCCGTAGATATAAATAAAGAAGGAAGATAAAGTCTTTTTCTATCCTCCCTCTAAAAATACATCTTATTCAACCTTTGAAACAGCCAGTTTAATGTCGTCTTCTTTCACAGTTTTCCGACCAGAATTATTAGCTATTACCACTGCGTACTTTGCGATTGCTGTGCCTCTAGCAGTAATGACTTCATTCAAGCTGCTAACTGCATCTGCTGATACACGAAACGCTCCCATATCTCTAATAATTCTCTCAACACGAGCTCCAGCAAATCCGCCACTTCCAGATGACGATTTCTTCGCTGGTGCATTTTTAGCTGGTGCATTTTTCTTTTTTGCCATTTTTTGATCACTATCTCATTATTGGTTGTTTTTGCTAGTCTTTTATTGGACTCGAGTAAAATACTCATTTCTCCTTAAAAACTTTTGTTTAATACATACATTGAAGTTCAAAGTAGTTAATATTTGCATAACTTAAATCATTCTTACTTATTCTAGCTAGAGTGATCTCGCTACTTTTTGAATCAGAATACAAGTAAATCATATAATCCATCCTTGATTAGACCAACGAAAGCTTATTAAGAAGTAGAAACCCCGCAATTTGAACAAAAACTGAAACTACCATCCATTCTTTCTCCACATCTAGCACAAAATTGAGCCCCGGTAGCTGTTTTCTCAAAAAAAGGCCGAGATAAAGTAGTAGATCTGGGGCATATTCATTCCTATGCGAGTAGCTTGAGGATGAGTGGTGATCATCATCAACCCCAAAAATTGAAGAAATAAACACCAACTTGATCCAGAAAACCATAGTAACAACTAGGCCAGTACCAAAATCATATTGATCAGTAAAAATGCCAACTAAGAGAAAAACTACTCCAAGACCACTAATGAAGCAGGAAGACAAGCGCCAATGACGATAGGCCCGAAAAGGCCCTAACTGTCCTTGTTGGGTAAGTCTTTCAGAACGGTATTTTCTTCAGACTTTTTTCCCAGAGAAAATTTATTTAACAATCAATCATTATTTAGTTTAAAATCAACTCTGATAATATTTAGAAAGGTTCTATTGTGATTGGTTCTTCTTCAGTTAAGAAAAGACTATTTACTTGCTCTAAATAAGCAGAATTTGAAATATCAGTAAGATCAAACCCATAAAGCTTTCGAAAACTGATTACACCCATGATTAGACTTGAAAAATCAGCGACTTTGAGTTTTATTTCGACATCAAATTCCTCAGTAGAAATTACTGCAGCTTTTCCTTTTTCAAAATTAACAATGATACTGCCTTCATTTTCAGGTAAAAATGTATCAATCAAGGTAATTTTTAATTTTAGAGTTTTATTTCCAAAATTATGATCCTTAAGAACCTCAAACATCCGAGAAGTATCAATTACACGATACATCATCCCAACTCCTTGAATATTGCTTTCTTGGCTTATATGAAAGAAATTTAGATTTCCTTTACTTCTCGGATCAAATAATAGATGATGAAAATGATCATTTGGCGTATTGTAGACAATTCTATGAACTTGATCATGCTGAGTTCTTAGAAAAGCTACTAATGCTCTTAATGCGGACCGTTTTTCGTAAACGAACTCTCCTAACAGAAGATTATTCCTAATCATATTAGCCTGATCAAGTTGTTTAAACCTAAATGCAATAAAACCTAAAATCCTACCTTCTTCCTCATATCCCACAACTTTAAGGCTATTAAACATATCTTTGAATTTATACTCTGGCCTTATTATCATTCCATGTACTTTAGATGCAGCACGATTGAAACATTCAGCAATAGCACTTGTATCTTTGGAATTAAGATACCGCAAATTCTGTTTTTTTGTAATAGGCAAAAATTTAGCTTTAAAGCTGTATTGGTTCATTTTCTTCCCAAAACCATAGCCCATCTTAGCGTAAAAATCTGGTTGAAATGGATAAAGAAGCGTTAAAGGAGCATTTTTCTCCCGATAATGTTGATGAAAATGTTTCATCATTTCTTTTGCTAAATGCTCCTTTTTATTTAGGAGAGAGACACAAACATCCCCTACACCACCTACAGTCACTGTTTTAGAAAAGATGTTCATTTGAAAGTCATAATAGATCATTCCACCGAGTAATTTGTTGCCTCTAAAATATCCATAATAATTCTCTTCTGGGTATTCATTATTCTTCTTTATCATAGATTCTATCCATTTCTGTTTTTTTTCTTCAGGCATTGGACGTGCAAGAGCTGGATATGCTCCATGGAATACTTCAATGTAATCATTGAATTCATCGTCTTTTACCTTTCTAACAATATTTTTTGAATTCATTTTCAACATAAAAAGGATTTCAAGTACTTAATAAAAAGTTAATTTCAATCAAAAATTCTTGGTGAAAAAATCTTTGAAGAAAAATGAGTTGCATTGAATTGAAAATGTTACTGCTTTTTTACTGCTTTTATCATTTGAGAACACGTGATATATGGGACTGGATAGATGAGCAAAAACAACCCGTTGCTACATTCGGCCAAACATATCATAGATTTGAAGAATGGATTAATATCCTTGTTGATGCTGGTTTTACAATCAAGAGAGTGATTGAACCGAAAGGTTATTCATTGACCCAAATTCAAGAAATGAATCTTAAAGAGAAGGAAGAAAAAATACCTTATTTTGACAATGAGAATAATGAAAAATTCATCCGTGTTGGTCAAATCGTTCCTTTTGCATTAATTATCTCTGTTACAAAGAAATAAGGATTTTATCTAGAGGTAATTATGAAATATTAGCAATCATAAAGGAAATCAATCCTTCTTTTATTCTCTTTTGATTATCTCAATGTGTAATTTTTAAACTTCTTAAACGATTACCTAACAATTGAAAATGGCCTTCGATTAGATAATAACATTTCTATCTAATTTACTGAAGCTTCTGATCAGAAACCTTTACTATAGAATAACTCAGATGTTCTGAATGCAATGAAAATCCTGTTGAGTTCTGATTTCCACAGTGATTTTTCTCGTTTGATTCAAATCGCTAAAAAAGTAGAGCTTTGCATTTGTTGTGGAGATATCCTTGATTATCATAAGCTTCCTTCGAAGACATTCAAATTTCCGACTCCTATTTTTAGTATAAGAGGAAATAAGGAACTTTGGGGGGGAGGAAAGCTTCAAAAAAACCTAGAAAGTTATGGAAACTTCTTTTGGCTAAATGAGAATCTTAAAAGACTAAAAATGACGACTGGATTAGATTTTTATGGAATTGATTACTTAAAGGAGCCTGATTCAATTCCAAGTAATACTGATATTCTGATTTCTCATCAACCAGCTTTTGGTCTCGCTGATCAGTGTTCAGATCCTTTTCATACGAAAATGATTCCCCACTGCGGAAATAAAACTTTAAGAAGGCTAATTGACCTTTATCCTCCAAAATATCTGATTTCAGGTCATTTACACTATTATCAAAAAGAAAAATATAACAATACGACTGCTGTTACATTACCTCCCGCCTTAATTGACCCTATTGTCGTAATGAACGTCTCAGAAGGAAAAATTTCCCTCTTAGAAATAAAAATATAATCTGCTGATCATTAATGTCCCTATTCTAGAAATCAAACAGTTGAAATAATGAGATAAAAAGAAAATGAGAAGAAAAGAGGGATTTAAGGTGAGATTTTCTTCTGTCGCAACAGGAATGTTTTATACCTTTTAATTCTTACAGCAAAAATCTCTTTATTTAACTTACCATCTTTATAATTTGTTAATTGTTTATTGAATAATTGATCCCACTTTTTATTTTCTTCAACGTACAAATCAAGTCCTTCAGAGAGAGCAAGAACTTCTTTAAGTTGCTCTTCAATATCAGAATCTCTAATTTCTGGTGTTGTATCGATTTTGTGTTCTTCTGCATCCTCTTGTAGTTTTTCCCTAATAGCCTTTACATTCAGTTCTCTTGGTCTATAGAGGCCTTTAATATCCTTTATATCGGTTCTACCAGAAATAGCTGCTATGATATTAGTCTGAGACGCTCTTTTGCTTGGGATATAAGCACTAGCAAAAGTAACTCCCAATGATACAAAAATCCAAAGGACAAACAAGAATTGATCTTGTAAACCGCTAATTTCAGCCTTAATTGGAATACTTAGGCTGATATACCAAGCTAATAATTCCGAACCAATAATACTATTTGTAATACCAATTATAACACCCGTAAATCCAAGTAACCCAGCTTCAGCGATAAATAATCTAAAAACTTCTTGCTTTGACAATCCGATAGAACGCATAACTGCTACATCCCGCTCCATTTTGAGAGTACTAATGAGTATTGAAATAAATTGGGTTAACCCAGCAAGAAGGAAACTATGAATAAAAATTAGATGAATAAATGCTCCTTGAACTGCTAATGATTTTTCAATTGTTTTATAGTAATAAAAAGTAGATTTAATAGACTTTAATAATGGATAAGCCGTATCTAGTACTTCTTCAGCCTGTTGTTGTGGCAAGGTGTTTTCATGTATATCAGCTACAAACCATTTTGAGCTAGTTTTATTCCAGATGTCTGAGAAAACTGTTGTATCGATGAAGATATACTGACCGCCATGAATGAAAGGATTCCCGGTACAAATTCCACCTATTTGAATATCTTGCTTTGATTGAAAACCTAGTTCAATCTGTAAGGTGTCATTGATACTCACATCAAGGCTTTCAGCCAATATATCAGTCATTACAACATTAGAATCATTTTCATCAAATAAATCTGATAATAACCCATTCTGTGGTTGTATCATAAATTCTTGAAGAAAGTAGTCATAACTCGATGCGTTCACTCCGAAGAAATATGCATTAGACCCAACATTCAACGATCCCCGTTCTTCTTTCATATAAGCAATATTATTAATCCAGTAGTTATCAGACTTCAAAGTTTCAGTAAAAGTCGTGTTAAATTCATAATGATCCCAAGCTTCAATTACTAAGTCAGTGTTTTCTCCAAAACTTTGACGATAATACTCTGGAACCGATTCAAATAATCCTCCAGATATGATCCCAACCATGAGGATGAATGTTAAAGATAAAGCAGCTGTGAAAATTGTAATTGTCGATCTCTGTATTTCTCGCTCTATGTCTTTAGTAGCGACCAGAAAAGGAACCAATTTGGGCTTAGTTAATAATTTTGAGCCAAATCGGGGAACTAATGTCACAATAGCGATTTCTAAGATAAGTGTTCCCGAAAAAATCAACAAAATTGTAAGGGAATGAAGTGAAACTAACTCAAACCCTAAAAACTCCGTACCTTCAATTAAAGAACTAGTAATTAACCCAGCAATTATGAATAAAAGACCAAAAATGATTCCGGATTTCCAGGTGAATAATCTACTTTTTTTCAGTTTTGCTTCCTTCGTACTATGGATATTTTGGACTATTGGTAGTTTCAAGACAACAATTAACGGCCAAATACCTGCTAAAACTGTTGTAAGTAGACCAGTAAGATATGAGGTCAGCATTGTTGGAAGTTGGATTACAATATCGCTGATCCCGGAATAGCCAAGATAATACTTAAAGGCATATAGTAATACTAATGAAAGGCCAAGTCCAATGATGATTCCAACTGTACTTCCTAAAAACCCAATAAAACCAGTTTCAGATAATACTAAGGATAAAATTTGACGCTTGGACGTCCCTATTGCTCTTAATGTACCAAATTCTCGTGATCGTTCCTTCATTGTGATAGCGAAAACATTTGTTATAAATAGAAACTCAATGAGATAGGAAGCCAATACAAGAAGAGTCATCGCAGTCTGGTAGGATAGAAAACCAGTAACCCTTAATTGATCAATGTACTTTTCTCTGACAACAAAGAAAGAATCACTTAAACTTAGATCATCATTGCTAGATAAGTCTAAATCACCAATTTGTTTTGCTATTTCGTTTATGTCAATTAGATATGGGACATTAATAGTTAAATAAAAAGATAGTTGGCTTTTATCATCAAATAGTCCTTCAAGATAGTCAATATCTAATAATATGAAGGCATAGTTTTCGGAATTCGCAAAAGGAAAATCATCATCCATTATACCTGTAACTAAGAAAGAAGCTCCCTTAAAACCAATTTCTGGTACAGGATCCAGTGTTATATTTTCTCCGACACCAACATGAAAATTAAATGGAAGGGAAAGTGTTTCAGATAAGATAACTTCCCCAGGATTTACACTTCTTATTCCAGATTCTAACTCTATAGCATAATAGTCGGGATGGGACGAATTACACCCGTAAAGGAGAGGATACCTACCACTTTGTGTGTCATTTAAAGCAACGATACTCTCTAATGGAACGGTTAAAGCTGTTGAAACCTTTCCAACACCTTTTACAGATTGAATAAGCGGTATGAGAGCACTTAACAATGATTCATTAGTAACGTCATCTTTATTACGAATAGTAATGTCTGTATAATTTCGATTTCGTTGACTTTGTACAAAATCACTTAGCAAGGAATCAACCGAAATTGCTATCCCGATCTGTAAACTCACTGTTAGAGTTACAGCTAGAACTAAAAGAAATGAACGTAATTTATTTCGTTTAATATTTCGGATCGGGATCATTAGAAAAGGATTACTTGACATACAATGGTTTTCTCCTATTAGGTAGTCAGAAAGACCTTTTTAATAATTAGAATAAATTAATTTTCCTTAATTACATCGAAATAAATGCTTCAAAATCGATTCTATTTAGAAATCAAACCAAACATCGTATCAAACAGTACTACATTATATGGTAATAATGGAGGGAATTGAAATAAAGGTTACTTCTATTCTGTGATGATATGGTTACAAGAGTTCATTTCTGTGCTCGATGTCAAAGACCTATCAGAACCAATCAAGAATACTGCTCTGATTGTGAAGCTTTCCTTTCATCTCCTATCATGAGTACACCACGCTGTTCAAACTGTAGTCGAACGGCGCAGATTGCTGGGTCTCTTTTCTGGAATCCTAAACTTCAAAAAATATATTGTACAAGCTGTTTTACAATTTTCAGGACAGAATTAGAGAAAAAAGGTTTCCAAAATTCTGAAATTACCCGTATTATGAAAAAGGATTTTCACCCTCTTACTAGAAACTAATTAGTAATTATTAATTTTTATTATTTCTCAAAACATATTAAACGAATAAATACCCAGAAACACGTTTGATTAAGTTTTTATTAGTAAAATTAAATCGAAAGAGAGATTATATTAGATTTATATATTCTTGGCTTCAATCACTTGAATAAGTTTAATGAATATATATAAAAATGAAGTAAGATTCCTTTTTTGTACTACAACTTAATATAATTTTTTTCAGGTTTTCTCTATGAGCTTTCTCTCGTCATTAATGACCAAATATGAGCTAATAAATCAAGATATTAGAATTTATCGAATTTTATGTTTCTTATCAGCAGGTGTTCACCTTTTACATGGATTTTTGGTCAAATACTCGAATCCAAATGATAATGTTACCCTTCCGTTAACGCAATAGTCTTAGCTGTGATAAATAATTTTGAGGCATATTATAGTAATATTGTCACAGCATTATGGACACTTACTCCGTTGATCACCATTCCTTTGTACATCGCAATTATTGAAAGAATATGGCCATTACAAAAACAGAAACTTGAGAATGGAATCTGAATATCATTCAGATATTGGGTATTGGTTTAAATTATCTCTGGATCCAAATTCTTTTCATCAAACTGCTTTTTAAGGGTTTGGTAATCTATTCGACTAAATGGACATTCTTTAATGCAAATTGAACATCCGTGATATTCTAAAAACACAGGAAAGCAATAATCGTTTTTTATGTAAGTTATTAAACCATTTTCATGCTGGATGGGATCATCATAAAATGCTAAACCTGGACATTTCCGAGCACATCTCCCACATTTTTGACAAAAGTGTTTAATCCATTCATGAGAATTTCTTTCGCTGAATGGTAAGTTTTCTATACTTGTATATATCGCTGTTAATCTCACACGTGGCCCATGTTCAGGTGTAATGAGTAAACCATGTTGTCCATGATATCCAATACCAGCTTTTTCCGCGAGTGGTGGATATAGTACTAATCCTCCTAAAGGATGTCCTGCATGAGCAGAATAACCATGGTTTCTTAAAAAATCCGTTAAACGGTTTGAGGCTTTTCCCAAGGCGTCATAGGAATGCATGATCATTGCGGAGGTTTTTGAGCTTGGAGCTAGTTCAATTTTCTCTTTATCCATTTCTAGAGATAAAATAACCGCATTATCATACATTACAGCCTTATCGGTAAATATAAGTTTTCTTGGAAGTTTTGTATAACCTATTGATGCTACCCCTAAAGATTTCGCATAAGTTTCAAATTCTTGGATTAAATCACGTGAAATTTCAGTTTTTGGATCTTTAGGATTCTCTTTCACAGATGTAAGAGATTTTTTAATATTCTTCATATTCGAAGGAATATATCTCATAGATCGTATTGAGCTAAATAGCTTAATTTTATCTGGAGGGTATTTCATTGCTTCAAAAACAATTTCAAAACGCGTTGGTGATTCTTCATTGCTCTTGATTGAATGTTCTTTCTCAGCTAATTGTGTTTCTTTATCAACAGCTTGCTGAAATTGACGTACACCAATAGATTGCATTAAAACTTTAGTGATCCGTGTTTTAAGACCCATTATTACACCAAAAAGGATCGAAATAATGAAGTTCTAAATATTTTCGACCATAACTAGAAAATTAAAAATTCTTCAAATCTAATTAACTATCAAGTAGTGTTATTCCTTTAGTGGTCACTTCAAGCAACTTACGTTTTCCCAAAGTGATTTCACTTACATAGCTAGTTGTTAAAAGATGTTTGATTCTTTTCCTTGTTGTGGGACGACTAATCTGCATCAATTGTCCTACATCCGAATATGAAGGTTTTATGCCAAGCGAATTTTGTTGATAAATTATTTGGAGGACATCCATCAACTCTTCCGCAAGTTGAGTTATGAATCTTTGTTCAATATCTTTTGTTTCTTTCTCAATTATTTGCATCTCGCGATCAGCAAGAGCTGAGTTATCAACTGATAAAATTACTATTGACCTCTGGAGAAAAGCAAAATCACTTAAAGAATAAATGAAATTGATCATTTTATCAAAACCTTCCGTATTGAAAAGATACTCCAACCGATCTAATAGAATCACTTTTTTATCCTTAGTTTCTTTGATTAGATCTAAAAGCTCATCACTGGTGTTTTTCCTACTAAAATGAAGAAAAGATACTTTATCATCTGATATATTCTCATTAAAACCATTTTCTCGTTCACGTGACGCGATTAAGCCTCTATATCCAAAATCAACTAGATCTTTGAACACAGAATAGGCTAATATGGGATTATCTTCTTTAACAAGATAGAGGAAACCTTCTTCAGTGTTATATTTGAGCATTTGACGTCGAAGCTCTTCCTCCTTTTCTTTCAGTACCGAAATGTCCTCACAAACTAAAAGGAAATAACTAGGAACTCCTTTCTCATTCCTTTGAATAAAAATAGTAGTTCGAGCCCATATAACTTCTTGATCATTTGCTAAACTCATCTTCTTTAAGAATCTTTTTTCAGTTTTAAAAGAAGAAATAACGCCTTTTTTCAACCTTTTAATAAAATTCATTTCCTTTTCTTTGTGTTCTGGATGCGTAATTTCAATAAAAGACATTTGAGTAAGTTCCTCCTCAGAATATCCAAGCATTTGACAAAAAACTGTATTAACCTTACTAAAAACAAAATCCAAGTCAGCTAACGCCAGTCCTATTGGTGCATTTTCAAAAATTGAGCGGAACTTCGCTTCACTCGCTCTAAGGACCTCTTCCATCTTTTTCCGCTCAGTAATATCAGTTATGATCAGTCCCATACCATCACCAACCTTAAATGCTTTAACAGATATAAGAAGATCTCCAAATGAGGCGTGAGGAGCAATTCTATCAGAAATGTAAGGTTTATTTGTTTTTAATACCTTATGATAGTTATCCAAGTTCGAGGGAGAGGTAGCAAACTCAAGCATATTTTTTCCAATAATGTCTTCTTTTTTCAAGGGTTTAGGTGATCTTTCTGAAAATAACTGTAATGCAGCTTGGTTAAGATCTAACATGTTAAGATCAGAGTCCCATAAAGAGAAATAATCAGTTGCTCCATCCATAAAACCTCTAAGTCTTTCTTCACTCGCTTTTAGCTCTTCTTCCATCTTTTTCTGCTCAGTTATATCAGTCGTGATTAATCCCAGACCATCTCCAACCTTAAATACTTTAATAGATATAAAAAGATCACCAAATTTTTCGTGAGGAGCAATTCTATCTGAAAAATAAGGTTTATTTGTTTTTAATACATTATAATAATGATCCAAGTCCGAAGGAGAGTTAGTAAATTCTATCATATTTGTTCCAATAATGTCTTCTTTTTTCAAGGGTTTGGGGGATCTTTTTGAAAACGCCTGTAATGCAGCTTGGTTAATATCCACCATGTTAAGATCAGAATCCCATAAAGAGAAATGATCAGTTGCTCCATCCATAAAACCTCTAAGTTGTTCTTCACTCTCCCGTAATTGTTGTTCAAAACCCCTACTTTCTGTTATATCACGAATAACTGTAATAATTTGGACGACTTCATCTTGACGTGTAATAGGGATTTTGCGAGTTTCTGTAAAAAGTATTTGTCCTTTAATTTGGGTTTCTTCGATTGTCAATATAGATTCTTTGGAGGTGAAAACTTGATCGTATTCCTGATAAATCTTTTCAGACAGAAAAGGAAAGGCTTCAGTAACAGTTTTGCCCTGTATATTGGAATCAATTCCTAGCTCTTGAAGCCATTTTGAAAAAGCTGGATTTGATAAAACAATTCTATAATTCTGATCTATAACATGAATTGAGTCACCTAAGGAATTAATTATGTCCCCATATTGCTTTTCTGAAGCTAATAAAACATTTTCAGCTTTTTTTCTATTCGTAATATCACGTGCAATACCGATATATCCGACAATTTCGCCATCAACAATATGTGGGGTACTTTTTGCTTCAAAGATTAAGTATTCTCCAGATTTAGATCTAACACGAGCTTCATAGGGAGCAGGTAACTCTCCTGATATTACTGAATCAAACCCTTTAATAACGACTGCTGCATCATCAGGATGTACAATTTCTAAAAAGTGTTTTCCATTCCATTCAGCCAGAGGCCAGCCAGTGGCATTTTCAAATTCCTGTGTCATCGATGTAATTCTCCCATCAGGAGAAAGAGTGAAAATAATGTCACGAATGTTTTCTAAAATATAATCATAAGGTACATCAAAGGATGTAGTAGGTTTCAAGAATATTAATCCTCCTAGGCATTTAATAATAATATGGGTACATTAGATTTTAAAGAATGTCAACAATGACAAAAAAAATGTACGTTTACGAAACAACCAATCCGCAAAAAAAGATGTTATCAACGAATCTCAACAGTTAATAATTCTGCCTTAAGCACATACAAATAATCTCTCTAAAATAGATCAGATACTTAAACACAAAATGGATGATTTAAGTTAAAGGAAAAAAATATGGAAAAAACGGAAACATAAAACAAGATTAGAGTCAGGAATTTCTTATTGGAATAAAAAATGGGACAATTCTTAAATCAGAAAGCAAATGTAGAATTACAGGAGGCTTTGGCTCATGCAAGTATTCCTTATTATGAGCTCCATTCTTTATAAACCCTTTGTTTATTTAGATTGAGATGATCTTTCCAGTGGGTTGATCCAGCAATAATGACTAACCATTAGATCCAGATTATTGGTATAATCGGTGATTAATATTGAAAGAAAGAAAGAAGAGAGAAAACAATGAGGAAAGAAATAAAAATACTATTTATGCGAATTGATCAGATATACTTTGGACATATTCTTTAAGGATCAAGAGCCTTTTATTGTAAATATTATGACAGATTTCAAAAAGGTTCTGAAAAAAAATCGAACTATCTTCATCTTCTTCAATGTTAACTAAATCATTCCCATCTTCATGATAAAAATCAAAGATTTCGGTAAAAAAAGGTTCGTCAGAAGGATTTAAACGAGAACTTCCCCACCGTTCAAATTTAATTTCAAGTTCTCTTTTTAAGCAGATAGATTCCCAAACATATAACAACTTATCCTCAAGGAGTTTTAATTCATCTGAAATCCCAAGATGGTTATCATTTAATTCAGGAAAAGCGACATGTAAATCAAACAATAGTAATAGAGTGTTAATAATTTCTTTACGACACTTGAGCATAAAACCATTAAATAATTCTGAAAGACGAGAACGAAAAATCTCAGAAGTGTCGGTGTCAGGTAAAAAGTGAAATTCCTCCTGCAAGAGAGGAATAAAAGTATGAAAGGACAAAGATTCGTAAAGATGATTAAATTGGTCAAGATTAATAGCTTTGTCATCTTCAATCTCCCAATAGGAGAGGTGAAATGAACTAAAGTCTTCGAAAACTCTCTTTTTTGTCTGTAACATAGGATGCTCGATTATACTTTTTTGGTTAATAACAAATGCTTGATAGCTGCCGACTAAATAAGTAATTCTAAATTTTAAGTCAGTGACATCAATCTCAATTTGGTTAGCTAGGAATTCTGGGTAGCTTAAGTAGCTCATATTTGAAACCTCTTAATATCATCAATATTCTATAAGGAAAATATGGTTTAAAAAGATTACTACAGGAATATATTGTAATGAGATTTGAAATTTGTAGGGATTTTTTATCCCCCCCATTGATCCCGATATTCCTCACCATACCATTCGAGATACATGAAATCATAAGGCAATTTACCTTGAGTAAAACCCGTAACAACTAGACGTCCAACAGTTCCATCAATATCATAGATCCAATCATAAGCAAGTCTGGCTAAAACATTGTTTTCAAAAATTGACCCCTGTTCATAACGAAAATTGACATTTTCAGCTCCGAACATATATCTTAGTTCAAATGCCGCACCCATAACTACAATTCCAGAATAGATTCCACCGAGAATAGCCAGAGTAGTTCCTAACGTGCTACCGAAAACAGCAGTTAATGCAACCCCAGCTCCCCATGTGAATAGAACTGCAACAACAATAATCGATATTAGCATTAATAGGGCAAGTAAAAATTGTACAAGAGGATCATCCCACGGATCACTTAATTCTGGGGCTGAAGCAATTAGATAATCATTCATACTTGAAAATTCAGAAGTAGTACGAATAATTGATGAATAGCCCGTTTGCCATCTCATTGATTTTATCTCAGGTTGGCTTCTTCTAGAGTAAATGTCCACTTTAGTCATACCATTCTGTCTAGGATCGGAATAATAACCAAATTCCTCGTTATCAATATCAAAGTAATCATCACCATTATCGTACATTTCATCAGTATAGATTTGATTACTATCAAGATATGAATCACCTAAACCATCATCATTTTTACGATCAAAAGCTTCAAGAATTTCAGGATAGTAGATGGTAGGTTGAGGTAAATTATCGCCAAATAATTCAATTTCAGATAATCCACCTGTTTCACTATATGCCCAAGTAGACGAATTAAATGTTACATATTTTCGATGAGCACGAATTTCAACACTTTGCACGTCATCAATAGTGCCATCAAATGGAATATATTTAGGCTGACCTGGTCTAAGCGAATTCCTATTAGAAGGATTAGGGTCATCGCCACCAACTCTAGCAGACTCAGGTAAAGAATAGATATTAGCAAAAATGATATTTCCATTCAGATCGAACAAATTAATTTCGACTTCACGAAGGGCTTGAGTCGAATCTTGATATAAGACCATACCAGTTAAATCATGTGTACCATCAGTAAAATCAATAGACACAAGAACATTCCCTTCAACATCATAAGTATAGCCAGTATCATCATCAAAAAAACTTGATCCTAGATAACCCGTCGTACTTACGTTGTCATCAAATAAGTATGATATATCATTCCCGAAAGTAGACGAAGCAGTAAAAGATGAATTTGAGGAATAAAGAATATCCATTTCACGATGTGAACTTCCAGTTACATCAGGTTGATGAATCGGTATAACAGGTTGGAAATAACGTGCCTCACCTGGATTTTGCCAGTTATGAGTATCATTCGTGAGAGAATAATTCCCTATCTCGGAATTTCTGAGGATTAATTCCGTATCACCTTCATAATAACCTCCCAGATAATAATCATTATATCCACTATGATCTTCATTGTATATTTGCCAAGAATTACTATTTTTTGTTCCAGTAGTATTGACATAGAAATTTGTTATGTAATCAGAGCCAGGATCATCACCCAAACCCAGAATATAATGGAATGAGGGGCTTGGGTCTGTAACTGAGGTACTATAGATCATCCCTTGACCATTATATTGTTTAAATGGAGTAATTGCAGTGGACAATTCAGATGAATAGCCCGATTCTCCATCGTACATCATACCTTCAATAATAAATGCGGTTGGAGTGTCTTCACCAACAGTAGCTGAACCATAAGGTACTGTATCAACATCTTTATCTATATTTGTTAAAGTTATCAAACCGTCTCTTTTACCAAGTAAATCTACATAGTTTACTGTTGCGCCTTCGGGTAAGCCATAAGTCATTCTTGACCATGTATTTTGTTTTTCAGTCATGTTCCCAGCCACACTATCCCAATTAACAGCATCAGCATTAGCTGTACCTCTTCCATGTTCACCTCCAAATATTGGATATTCACCCATTAAATGTAGATAATTAGGTAAATTAATTGTTGTGGGGCTCCAACCGAATGTTATAGGAGACCCATTAACATCTGCGGAAATTTCACTTGTGAGTTGTACATCCTTTGCTAAGTGGGTTTCACTGCCAAAGTTAAGGAAATTTGTACCAGTAGTATTGTTATCACGACAGACATTAGTGATAATACTGTCCAAAGCCATACTAACCATCATTTCGGCTAAAGATGTGCCAAGGTGTTGTCTAGCTAATAATTCGGTAGTAGGGCTGTTAGTAATTGATCCGTAACCTCTATCGGCAAATTTACCCCGATGATAAGGTTTTGAAGAATCATTATCTAATCCGTTTAATTGATCCACTCCCCAATGAAACATTGGCGAAATATTGACTATACCCTTTGCATTCTTACCCCCTTGAATAGAACCGACTCCTGGAACCACTCTTTCATGTTTATTAAACTGGGCATCGTCAGTACTACCAGTTAATTGGTAATACGCGTTTGGATTAGAAATTTGACTAACACCATATTCATCATAAAGAAAAGGTTTGAACCAGAGACCCGCATCTAATGGGGATGTAAAATTATCAAGGGTATTAGTGCCGTAATAATTACCTCCTAATGAAGAATGAGAATCGCGTGAACTATAAATACCCGAACTACCATCTCCGTTATACACGGAATGATAATAAGTACCACCTTCCTTATCTCGAACGGTGTCATATTCAGCTTTTGTCAAGACCATGTGAAAAGTATAACCTGTATGAGGTAATTGTGTAAAGGCTGGAGTAGATACAAAATATGGTTCATAGTTATATTTAGTCAAATTATTAACTTGGTTTCCACCTGGAGGGCCCATATTAGATGAATAATTACCAGAAGCATCAGGTAAATCAATTGTTGCTCCATAATCATTATCAGAAGCATCAGTGATAAACAAACCAGATGCAAAATCATCACGATCCCCAGGAGCGCCGTTTTCCATATTATCTTCATCAATGTCGAACACTAACTGATGTCCAAAAGCCCCAGAGTATGCATATGATCCAGATCCAGCTACGTTACTAAAACCATCGCCATATTCCGAGTAAGTTGTGAAAGGAACACTACCAGGTGCAGTTGTCAATTTACCTCCTGCTTCAATAAACTCTTCAATTGGTGAGTCATCCGTGCCATCAAACACCGCTTTTGGAAAGGTATCATGAGTCATGATGACACTTCCGAATGGATGCCAAGTAGTCTTATTTAGTAGTGAATTTTGTGTCATTTCGATATCGGAATCGATATAATTAATCAGTCTGTTTGTGCCACCAATAACAGCAGGGATACCATTTGCCGCAAATGAACCCATAAGATTATTTGCTAATAACAAGGGATTATCAATGAGAAATTCATCAAGACTACCTTTTAGTAAGATTTCATTGATTTCGTCTTCAGATAATGTTCGTTCCCACATTTGTACACCCTTGAAATATCCTTTCCACTTAGAAGTCCCAGTATAACGAGCGCCAATTCGTGGAATACCAAAATCAAAATCGAAGGAACCACTCCAAGAATCCTCCAATTCCCCGTTGACAAACAATTTGATGACAGTATTTGTACCCGATTCATCAATAGTAACAGCTACATGATTCCAGCGGTTCAGTGAATATGTATCGACATCCGCAACTACTTTATCATGGAAATTAATGTTACCTGAATCATTACCCTCTTGTGTACCTTGATAATAACTCTTAAGCCACCACCAATTACCTCCCGTTCGTCCGTCCATTATGTACTCTGTGCGTGTATTGGAATCTGTTGGTTTAATCCAAATGGCCATTGTTGCTTGTGTCGGATTACCAATATCATTATCAACATCAACATAGTCAGAAGATCCATCAAAAAATAGTTCACCTGATGATTGATCATAGGTTGCTTCATTAATATTGCCATAATTCTCATTAAAAGAATAATCTGTAGATTTAGAGGAATTATTATTGTAGTTTGCATATTCTAGATCTAGATCAACTACAATATTACTGGTATTATCATTCTCACGAGATACAAATAAAGTCTCTTGATTTTGGTCGTAATATACCAATGGTGTTCTGTATATTTTCGATCTAGGCATTAAAGTTGCTATAGAATCGGTTGCCTCCCATGTACCGTCAGATTGATCTAGATTGAAACTAAACGAATTTTCATTAGTTGTTGGACGAGAAGAGTCAACTGTTATACTGAATAATAGAGTATTTATTCCATTTTTAATACTAATAGTATCAGAGGAAAAAGTACCCCCAACATTGGATCCTTGTAAAACTCCATTTACCCATAGCATACACATACTATAATATTGTGAAACACTACTATTCGGATCATCAATAGTTATTTTCCAACTGTCTTCTGCTAATGTTGCTCCATCTAAGTCTGCGAGAATTTCTGTATAGAAATATTGTGTGTGTGAGGCTGGATACCAAGAAGCTGAAAACGTAGCTGTTTCATCATATACAGATACATAGTTTTGTGAAGGGTCAGATCCATCAAGACTCAATTCATACCAACCATCGGAAAAACTCAAGCTATTGATATTCTCTGGATCAAAAGTTCTTATCATCTGGGATGATTCAGGGGAATAAGAGGTATTTTTGTTTAAGTATGGTTTCAATTGAATAGCATCAATATTGATATTTGTACTGCCGTTATTTTGGAACCACACAAAGGCGTCATTTCCTGAGTAAGAAAGGTCGATGGTCATTTGAATATGTGCCCAATCATCCACACAATCAATATCACTCCAGAAGTATCTATTATTTGTATAAATCCCATTGGTAGGATATCCGTTAACATAAGAAGATGCACTATGCATAATTCCTGCTTTTAAGTCGAAATTATCACCACATTTGACCCAAAAATCAAGAATAAATGAACTACTAGAAATATTTTCATTCAATGCAAATGGTATAAGTAATTCTTCTCCTGCAAAGAACTTCATTGATTGAGTTCCAACGTGTGCATCAGATACATCATAATATGTTTGAGCGGGTGTAAAATAACCCCATTCAAAGCCGTCAGCAGTATATAACCACTGTTCATCTTCAAAACTCGGATCTGGAACGAGGTTAGTTTTAGGTTGCTTAGGTGAATAAAGAGCGTATTTGGGACTGGCTATCCATTCCTTCAAATAAAATGATTGTTTACGAACAGAACCGATTTTTCGATTGACTGAATCCATAACAGAGGTTGATCTGTTTGATAGATTGAGGTTGCTGATTGAAAGTCTAAAAGAATCATCTTTACCATGTTGATCGATAACTAGATAGATTGATTCTAATGTATCACCATAATTCTCCACTAGCTGATCAATATTCATTGAAAAGGCATTCCATTGGTCTTGTAAATGATTTGAATCCACTAGGTGAGATTTCCTGATATCAGAACCAACTTGACTGGAAAAACCAGTAGGGAGAGTATTAACACCGTTCAAAGATATCCATATATCATTAATGAATTTAGGATAACCTCTATAAACAGTATAATCTGAACCATTATTATAGTAAACATAAGCATAAGACCCATGACTACCAGAACCTTGTCCAATAAAATAGTTATAGAATAGACTGTATATTTCAGATGGATTTGATGTAATGCCAGCTCTTGGAGAATATTGATAGATAGACGAAGAATGGCTATAATAATGATAAAAAATCCCTGGTGTACTATCGAGAATTTTTAACATTACTCCAGCCCCTACATCTGTATCATATTCTTGATCTATTTTCCAATCAAACGAAAGGGTTAAGTCATTTTGTACTTTCATATCTACGGGAATTGAAATATACGCAGAATTATCATATTCAGCAGGGAACATATTTCGTTCTTCAAGAATAAATGTACCATTATCATGATAAACAAATTGGTCTTTATTGCCTATTTTACTAGAAGTATTAATCGGTAAAAATTCTTTCAAATCAGAACAAAGATTGGATTTACTAACAGTTTTTATTTCACCTATTTCGAGTAACACTTTTCCAGGATCACTTGAAACTGAATTCAGCCAAATATTTACATCTTGATCTGTAGTATAATCCAATGTTGAGAAAATTACTTCGGTCCAAGTATTATTTGCGATATCTTTGCCATTTATTGGGTTATCAACATAATTTTTCACGGAATAAACATTAGTTGTTACACTTGAACTGTCTAATTCAAAATTGATGGTACAATTTGATTCAATATTCTCAACAAAGGGTTTGACCATTATACTATAATAACCTGCGGATCCTTCATTAAATGCTTCACTTAGCGGTAACTTGAGACCTAGTGCATCAAATTGATGAAGCTCTCCAGAAATAGTATTGCCTTTTTGAATAATATTATTACTACTTCCCTCTATGATAGGAGATATTTCTTTATATTTAAGGGATTGATTTGATATATATTGTGAAGTATGTCGTTCGACCCAAATATCCGCAGAAACATCTTTATCCGAGCTGTTTACTAATTTGACAGATTCTAGAGATCCAGATGCTCCATTGATAATAGTTTCCTCTCCGTCAATAGTAATAACCATGTTTCCGTCTTGTGTCGTTGAAACAGTTATTGATTTGTAATCTCCAATCAAACCTCCTGCAGATGAATTAATACTACGACCTAACGAAATTATTTCATCCTTAGACAAAACACTACCCCAAACGTTAACATTACGAATATAACCATCAAAATAATAACTTTCATTAACTGTATTTCCGATAGCAAAATTACCTGCAGACGTCCAATCAAGTGTCTCATCGACTGTAGAATTATCTAATTCTCCATTGATATAAATAATTGCTTTATTATCTGTTGCAGAATAAACTGCAGTAACCAAAGTCCATTCATAAGTAGGAATACTGTTAACAGACGTAAGTAGGACATTATTAGAGTCCAATCGGAAGGACAACTTATCATTATTGATAGCTAATCGATAGTTAGGGTAACCAATACCCATTATATGATTGAATCCACCCGTGGTATGTGGATAAACCCATGCACTTAATGTAAAGTCATCTTGATAGGTAAAGCTTAATTCATCTTGAGTACCTATACTAATATAATCATCAGCACCATCAAATTCCATACCATTAAGTTTTCCTTGATATGGATTACCGATTAAGGTGCAAGGATGACTATAAACACTTTCATCTTTAACAAGTTCCCCTTCGCGTTCGGTTAAGTCAACTGATAATTTTAGAGATGAATCTCCTGTATAATAACCATTATATAAATCGACTTCTTGAATCGGGGATGAAGCAGAACTGAATTGTAACTCATCCCAGTGATAATCCCAGAAGCTATACCCACCACGCGCACGAATTGCGGCGTATCCTGCGCCAAGATTGTTATTGGAGTCAAGAGTAATCTTACCCGTGGTTTGCGTGTTGGCCCAACCATCACGTTTATATTCAATGGTCAAAAAATCAGAGGGAGAACCATCTTCTACGGTTGCTTTGAACCACCACCATTTATTAGCTGTAGATTCACCTAATGCAAAACCATTAGAATCAGGATACCATGTCCAGACACCATCTTTGGTAGAAAAGACTCTAAGTTTATTATTGTAGAAATACCCCCCATAGAAATTGTTTTTATCCACTAATAGGGGTAAAAAGGCCATAACTTCATAATTTGACCCTGTATAACATTTGACCCACCCCTCGAATGTTCCTTCGGTATGTGTTCCAGGAGTATCCCACCGATCAATTCGATATTGACTTGAGGTAGAACTTCCCTTTAAATGGACTGCTGAATATGTTCCTGCACGTGTATTAAGAGTAGATTGAGTAAAAGTCATATTTCCAGGATTATCTACAACACTCCAATCATTAATTCCATCCTCAAAACCTTCATTATGAATACTTGATCCAACTAGTTCATCTGTTTTTAATTTTACTTTATCAATAGTAACATTTTCAGATTCAATTGCATATTTTTTTCCATCTACTACAAATTCCAAAATGTTCCCACTCGTTCCTGTCGGAATTTCAATGTTCGCATTAATGGTCCAATCAGATAATTCCGTGGAAAAATCATTTCTTATAACCGAAGCGTTTTCCTTCAGAATTGATCCTTTACCTGAAAGTGTTAGGATTTCTTGGGGAGATAATGCATAATCATATATCTGAACTGCAGCAATATAACCATCCCATTCATATTGATCAACATCACCATAAGTACCTATTCTTAAGTCATCATTTAGTGAGAAATCCGTGTATGTTTTTGTGAAACTAAAAGCTCCGTTTACATACATATTTACTGTATTTAATGTAGAATTAAATACTACTGTTATATTAGTCCATTCATTTTCAACAGTATCAATAGCACCGCCAGTACCATAGCCACTATCTCGGATTCCCATATCCCACTTGGCTCCATATGTACCAAAATAAGCCCTTTTATTATCAGTGGCATTTCCAAATGAGGCGAACATATTATTGGCGGTAGGATTATTACTTTTTACCCATGTAGAGAGGGATAATTCTTTTGTCCCAACATCATAATCAGCACCAAAATCCACTACTATATAATCTAAGTCTCCATCAAAATAATAGCTTCCTTCGCTATCTTCAAAAGTAGCATTAATAACATCATCTGTATTATACTGTATTCCATTGCCTGCAGTATCATAAACCCAATAATCAGAATTGTCTGCTGGATTGGTGATTTTAGTGGTTAAGTCCCATGATGCAATCGGAGAATTAATTATGGGTGCTGCATGAATAACACTTTCTGAACCATTTATAAATAGCTGATTAATTTCATGTTGATCTAATGCATTTTTATGAATTGTTACATTTCTAATAACCCCATCGAAATATTGTGTAGTGTTGTAAGTACCAATTTTCATATCCGAACTATTAGTATAAAGGTCACCTGAGGCTGCTTCGGTGTCTTCCAGTCGGCCATCGACAAATAAGCGAAGATTATCCCCATCATAAGTATAAGCAATGTGGTGCCATGAATCATTGTTTATAACGTCAGCTGCTGAGGTCATTATTTCATCAGTTGCACCGACTCTTTGTACTATCTTAACACCGTGACTAACGGATTCATTCAATATAATCCTGTAATTATTCCACCCTTTTTCTAATACTGATTCTGATCCACTTAATGCGGTCGGTTTAACCCACAAACTTACCGTTAATTCATCTGTAATATCTAAACAATCATCATCAGCTATCACTACATAATCGCCAGATCCATCAAAATACAATTCACTGTCGATCCAGCTAGCATTAGTAATTATACCATTATTACCAGTTCCACTAATATCTTGTACTGAATCCCCTTCTCCTTCATTCAGAGGAAGAATTAGTTTTGCTGAAGACGATGAAAAACTGTTTTCTTTATCCTGTCCCACAATTGAGACATTATCGATATATACTCCAGTTCCTAATGATTTCCATGAAAAAGTATGAGGACTAGAAGGAAGAGCTTGAGAATCAACACCACTCAAGAATAGACAACCATCGATCCAAATAGAAATTCTTTCATGATTTCTTTTCATTTTAATATTTGAGAAAATTAAATTATCTATAGGATGAGAATTACTACTAGCAATTTCAGTACTATCTCTGTATAAGTAAGACGATCCTGTAGATGAATAACTTAATTGATAATCACTAAAATCAAACGAAAATGTATCATTAATGTCTTCTAATTTCGTTTGAAAGGACATAACTAAATTCTCGGAATCAGTGTTGTATTGGGGTGTCATGGTCATTCCTGATGATAAATAAACAATTCCATCAGACACAGGATCTTCATATCCTCCTCCTCCCCCTCCTGAACCATAAATGAATTCATCGAAATTGACATAAGCTGAAGCATTAAATCTGTCTGTTCTTACAGATTTGACCAACCATATCTTGTCCACTGTTCGTGAGTCGTCTCGTGTCACTCGTGTTGTGAATGAATCTTGAAAATCCAGTGGGTTAGTACCTGTTGCATCTGTTTGGACATACATAGTACCGTTCTCGCGATAAATACGATACCCAATTGTGCAGTCATAGTTCCAGATGTAAGACCCATTGTTCCAATCATAGCTCGCATTGTATGTTCCATCCGTATCATAGATTCGTGCGTAGTATTTATAGGCGGTACTTCCAGTCCAAACATCATAAATAAAGTTTTGAGAAATGATATTGCCTGAATCATCTATTAAGTACAACATAGCGTTTTGTGCGCTACCTGATAAGTCATGTCGTTCTAGATTTACTTTAATATCGAAGTCACCAGCCAAATCTACATCCAAATACATACCATACTCTTCCCCTGCAGATCCTTTGGTTGTGCATTGGACTTTTACCTTCCTTCCTGTTTCACTTAAACTCCATATCCCTCCATTGTCCCCTGTACGGAATCCTGTTGTCCAATTACTATCTAATACTCCATCCTCGAAATCATCCGTAAAACTGTCTGATGAGCCTTCCGTCACTTTTGTCAATTCTTCATTGTGATAATCGAATTTTTCATAATACTCTGTTCCAGTACCTATGATACCCACACTTGTTTGGTCAGTTTCGTATGCTGTTTCCTCTGATTCATTGAATGATGAATTTGCTTCTATTTCATCAACAACCACTGATTCATCACTCGTTAGTGTTGGGATAGCTAAAAACCTGATTTCGGGATCAAGACCTAAATCAATAAGTAATTTCTTGAGGATTGTTTTCTTACCCCAACCATCTAGTAATCCGCTTGTAATTGTGATAGGGGTGGATTGATATAATGTCCCATCCTCATAGAATGCATACATTTTGAGTGTAAATGTACCTGTGCCTTCGCATGTAGTAGCAATATAATCTTGACGATTTACATCAATAGTAGTAAGTGAATTTGATAGTTCATAACAATTCTCAATTGATAAAGAAGTTCCATGTTGAGAAACCCAAGAACCATCTCCTCCACTATAAAAGTAATTATTATACCCAGTATAGAAGTTCGCGTTATCAAATGTATCAGAAAATAGTACGCCCCGATTACCTCTTAATGTTATATTATCAAACCAGATGTCATTCGTTCCACATTGAATATATATGTCAGTAAAAGTACTAGTCATTGTTAGTTTGGTTCCATCGTCCTTTCTCAAATCCATTAAGTTAACATTGACCTGACACCAATCGTTTGTTATAAATTCCTCTTCTAGATTTTTTCGGCTAGAAACGGTATCAGTTAAATGGGCATAATAATCTGAACCTCCTGAAGTTATTCTCACTCTTAGTTGCCGATCAGATACGTATTCACTATATACTGAAAATGAAAAATCATTATAATCGTGGACAAATTGTTCTCCAACATCGCGAGTTATTCCATTTGCTATATTCGAGTCTGAACTGTCTTGTACATGCAAGGATAATCCCATTTTATTTTCAACAGATTCAGTATCATAAAGAATATTTTTATTACCCATTAGTACAACATTATCAATTTTTGTTGTCCCACTTGGATCAGATGAATAAATATTCAAATCACCTTTGTAGGTTAAACCAACGAGGTTTAGTTGAGGTAAATAGGGTGCTAAACTCAAAATCTCTGATCGGATAGACCCCCCAACTGTTAACCATGATTTGGTAGAGGTCGAATCATGAATGCGTGATTGATGAACAGGAAAAGAAGCAGATCCACCTAATAGAGAATAATTTCCATCAGTACCAATCCATATATCTCCAATGGAGTGTATACCCTCGTTTGGAATGTCAATTTCCATTTTTCTGGAATCAGATGTTGTTAAGTATATATTTACATCATATTCTCCGTCAGTGACTTGTGTTTGGAGGTAGTACTCGTTATTAGAGTCATCACTTAAATCGTAGATCGAAAAATCGTCAAGTAATATCCATGCCTCTGATGCCTGAGTTAGAGTAGCTGATACATCAATTGAGTTTATCGCTATATTTTCAGCTTGTTGGCCAAAAGCTCTGTTGTAATCTTCTAATATGTTCCTATTAATATATGACCAATCTCCAAAGTGTGTTCCATCAATTGTACCAGTTGATTGATCTAAATCCCATAAATTGTAATTTGAATTAACATCAATTGGAATCCAAAACTGAGGAATGTCTGCTCCATTATTCCCATCAACATAAAAAGGATTATTTCTATTATACCACCACCCACTTTCAGGAGGATTTGCAGGATCGATATACCTGATCATATGGTGGTCATGTCTAATGCCATTCTCAGGAATTTGTGGAACTCCATTCTTGATTATTGGAGTTTCTACGGTAAAGTAATAAAATAGATACGCAATACCATCTGCAATTGGGTTATTAATCTGTAATCTCATGAACCATTCATTTGCATAATCATCACGTAGAGATACTGCATTTGGTTCATCCCTTATGCCCTCAAAATGATAAGGATTAACAGCAAATTGAAGATAGGTATCAATGCCTACAGAAACAGGATTATAAAGATCTATTGGTATTTTGTCATGTTCCCACTTAGGATCCCATCCAAAATAAGAAGTAGGTTTTTCCTTTGCTGAAGTATAATAAAATTGATGACAATTATTACCTTCAATATGATTTACATTATTACTACTGTTTGATTCAACACTAGCAGTTGGCAAATAATTAGTCCATAGATTAGCATTCCAATCGTTTAAAGCGTAGGAATATTCACCAGTGTCAACTGTCTGTGGGGTAGCTGCTCTTTTTACAAATAGGTCAGCACTTATATATGGATAATCTAATACTGAAGCTCCATCGATAGATTTAGTCGTATTATTATTAGACAAAGTACCAACTTTTTGTCCATAAACGTCCCCTGTAGTAAGATTAGACCATCCGTCCGTGCCATTTTCAAATGTATCAAATAAATAATAAGACGAATTCCCTCCAACGTCTTTTGTATCCTCAGTAATCCATGTATCATTATAGGCTGTTACAACGGGATATTTAATTTCAACACCAGATATTATATTAGTTAAATCTAGTATGAATGAATTCATATTGGAAAATTTGATTGAACCAGGACTAGAATTATCATTACCAGTATGATACGTAATAAAAGTACCCGTATTTGAGTAATCCTCTATTGTTGGACTTGAATCTTGAGCAACTGTCCAGACAATGTCAGTATAATATCCAGAGGAATTACCTGATCCTAATACTTGTTGAATTTTGCTATCATACGCAGTTGAAGGCCATGGTAACCCATTAGAATAATAGTTCTTTACAAGATAATTTGTATTTAGCTCTTCTGTTTCGGAGTAAGAATTGTCCATCCACACTGGGGCTGATGGTTTTCCAGTTGTGACTGGATAATTGATAAGATCAGCAATATCAGTATTAAGATCATTCCCACTTTGTCCCCAACTGTCCCATCCGTTTACAGGATTATTATTGGTATCATAGTTCCCGATTTTAACCTCCCCTGTTAATTCATTCAGATATGCAATATCCCATCCTCCTCCAAATTGCCCACTAGTTAAAATTGTGCCTCCATTTCTCATATAATACTCCAATATTGATTTTTCACTTACATTTGTTGTTACTGAATTGATATTTTTTGGATCTGAAAATGACCAAAGTGTATCAGGTATTGCGCCTAAAATGATGACCATTCCATTAGGTTGATCAATCGACATGAAAAGAGCTAGATCAGCCGCTGATCCAATCTTCACATCCAATCCAGTTTCCATTTGAAGGACGTCTCTTAGTTTGATTACAGCATCAAACCATACATCGCGATTCCAACCATTAGTATAAATTTCGTCATAATATATGTAAGCGGTTACAATTTCATTGAAATCAGTCATATTCCACACAGGAGCATTTAACTTATCTCCTGAAGGTGCCCAATGTTTTTGTTTGAAATATAAACCTCTAATAGGACTTGATGGTTCACTAGAATTTTTTACGATTACTAATCCATCTGTATAAAAATGACGGAATTCATGATTTGTATCATTTTCTCGTGCTTGAACTAGCCAATCTTGAGCATTACCATTATCGCCACTTAAAACTCCACAGGCCAAATCTAACGCCATTTGATCATATGTTGACTTTATAGTATCTTGTTCTAAATAATTTGCCCAATCAGTCCCCATTTCCTCATATTGAACATCATAGATTGTCTTAATAGCAGCTTGGCTATAACCAGAGAGATCTTCACAAACAGAAGAGAATGACATATCTGCCATTAAAAGGGTGTGACTCGCGTCACCTTTAGAAGCACCAAAAGCTATTTCATCAATCCATATTTCAGTACCTCCGAATCCTAACTCTCTAGCAATTTCCAGTAAGTTAACTGATTCTGGAACATATGGATTTTCAAATTCATTTAAATCACCTGAGTCATTTAGATCGCCATCATTATTGTTATCATATTGGTTTATCCATACGATTGGGTTTAAGGCAATTAAACAATCTGATGTGTATGGGCCCATAGCATCCTGCCAAGTTAGCTCATCATCAGTAACGGAAGCCATAACGATCCATTTATCTGTCACACCATCAGTAATTTTGATAGAAAGCTGGCCTTGTATCCAATTATAAGCAGACCAATCAGCAGTAATTTGAGAATTAACATCCCAATTGTCTGAAGGAACATTTTTCCATAACCAATCTATGACAGGATAATCGTAAATGTTTATTCGGGGGGTTCCAAATAAATATTCGATCCCAGGTCTACCGATACGTACCGCGTAATCTTTTGTATCAGAACTCCAACTACCTCCAGTTCCAGCAGAGGCGTCTTCATTCTCAATATAAATAACCCCTTGTCCTTTCTGGCCATATGGAACAGTTTCAAATGATCCATTGGCTAGTTCTAAACGTCCGTTTATTATCAGACCTTCTGCGTCCCACTCTTCAAAAGTGGCGTCATTAAATACTTCTAATGTCGTAGGGATTTGTATTCTGACACTTTCTGTTGCTCCAGATTTGACCATCGCGGTAATACTAGCATCTCCAACACCACCCATCATGTAACCACTTGAACTAGGATAAGCATATAAAAAATCATTATTTAACATCATAAGACTGGTCATGTCAGCTTTAAAACTCGTATCGAATTCCTCTAAATCCCACATAACAGCTAGTTCAGGGTTAATTGTATAAGGACTGTGACTGAAATATTTATTAGCAATTTGTTTTAACATGTATTGATAATACTTAGCATCCGATATTTGAATTGTGGATGACGTGAGCTTTTGCTTTGAGAAGCTCTCAGCACCCCATTTTAACCATTGTTTAAAATCCCCAGATACATCATAGTTATCAATACTCCATCCTTTTCTTGCTAAAAGGCTTCCATTTAATTTATTTTGTAGTACCTTAACTGTGGAAAGTTTTTGAATCTTCATTATATCTCTAGGTATGCCTACGGCCCATTCATCAAAAGCACCCACTGTTTTCTGGCCTTCTCTCAATAGACCAATACCCTCAATTGTCTCACCTACTCTTCGCATACCAGCAGGTTCATCTAACCATTTCCCTATTACAATAACATTCGTACCTTCTTCAATAATCTGTCCAGCTACCCTTGATCCTTCCTTTAATACCCACATATTTATAGCTGAATCACCGAACCCCATTGTCTTACTAAAATCTCTTAGAACAGGCCCCACGTCCATTCCATCTCTTAAATATTTTACCTGTGCAATTAAACCTCCATCACCAGATTCTGTCATCATTTTTACATCGGGATTTGTGGAAATAACTCCATCACGATGAGAATAACCAATTATTGAACTTTTTTTAGCCCACGTTCGATTCTCAGTACCCATTAATTTTTGAATATTTTTATTTTGCAAAGCGTAGGCCGCAGCAGATGTAAAAGAATTACTATTGGCTTCAGTTTTAAATAAATCTTCTAATGTTCCTACTACATCATTATATCCTCCGTTAATAACATCTTGTAAAGTAAAACTAGCTGACGCTTGATTATGACGGGCATCCGCAATATTCTTAGAAATGATTTTGAAAGTATCAGTAGGACCTTTCGATTTTAATCCAATCTCTTTCAGGATTCTTGACTGCCCTCCATCAAGAACTACAACCTTAAATTTAATTTCATCAGCATTCTTGACAATATTAAAATTACTATCAAAGAGTACATCTCGTAAACTTAAATCAATACCGTTTTTTTCCAATGTATTAATTCGATCGGCTTTAATTGACGTATCTGTTGTCGAATTCACTGAATTAAATGCTTTTTGTATTATTGCTTGTTCAATAAGATCCTCATTGAATTTTAAAGTGTAAATTGGTCTTCTGAACTTGCTGACGTTTTCTGTGTCAAAGAGGAGTTCCTGTAAATAGCGAAGATCTGAACCTTCCTGTGACCCTCCACTTTTTCTTGTCATTCCATCTACGTTATCAAATAATCCCGCAAGAAGAGCATTTTTTTGGGCACCTTTATTGGTTTTATTCCAATTACTACTAAAATATAGTGGAAGATCAAATCGTATTCCATCGGATCCAGTTAATCTAACTTTAGTAAGATTATTCATTAAAGACTCCCAACTTTTATAAACAGGATTTCTAGTATTACCAAGATTCAAATGACTAATAGCTTCGTAAATATCTTGATAATTATATAATAGCCATTGATCTTGATCGACAAATCTTTTACCAAAATTAGGATCTATTGCATTAGCCCATCTTTTCATATCTTCTGAAACTTTGCCACCATTTTTAACAAATTGATTCCACTCATCAGCAAAAGCGGTTTTATAATCAGAAGTGAATTCAAGAATTTCATCAACGCTTTTAAGACGAGTCCCATCCATAAATTTCCTTGATCTCATTGCCGAGATATATGTGGCTACTTCATCTGTTGAAGCAATTTTAGTGAAGATGGCTCCACTCTTAGTAAATTCGACTTGTTCGATACTTTTAACAACACTATTTCCTCCCCATAAATCCAATGTCTTGGCAATCTCTAAATTCGAATACTCACTACCATAGATTAAGTCATCTAATACTACAGGTCTTCCAGTACTACCATCTGGTGAACTCCCTAAATTCTTTTTAACAATTGACAGGTTATTTTCATTTTCCAAAACGACTCCTACTGTTTTCCCTGATGTTGCATCAATATAATTATCTAATGTTTTCTTAGATCCAGACATGGTATTTAGGTATTTAATCAATTTATAGTCCCCTCCTCCCATCGAATTCCTAGTTATTGCCATTATATTTTGCAATAAGGTCAAGTCTAATGTTGTGATCTGCGAATTTATAAAATCATCAAAGCTGTTAATATAATTAAAGACTCGTTTAAAATCTGAATTATAAATATCAGTATAACGTAATGTCTTAGCTCCGTCTATTGATTCATATATCTGAGGAATGATATTACTGCCACTAGTATTTACAATAAAACGCCCTGATTCACCCAATATTCCTTGCATGTTATTGAGAATCTCATCCGAATTGGATAATCCTGATTTTATTGCCAAATCATTACGAATAGCGTTTCTAGTTGCACCAACAGAATCAAAAAGAGAATCACCTTTTCTAAACATATTATCTACCCCTCCTTGAATGGCACTCTCGACCTTCTTGCTTGCAAAACCTAGACTACCTCCGATGTCATCTAACCATCCTAGACTAAACCTTCTCTGGTTTTCACGGTCTTGTGCAATTTGGATTGCTTTTTCTTTCTCTAGAGTTTTTTCTGCCGCATATTGACTTATTGATGATTCAGATAAGATAGCAATATACTCGTTATATGTTTTAGGAGTTAAATCACCAGTATATTTGATTAAACTTCCACCATTAATACCAAATAATTTAGTCCATCTATTCTTTTGGACGAGAAAATTATTTACATATTCCCTATAAGCTTCTTCAGTAGTATTACCAAAATTTTGATTCGGAGTCTGTATTAATGAACTAGTTGTACCAATAACTGACATTGGTAATTCAAGTGGTTTTTCAAAAATCGTGTTCATAATAGGGCCGATTTTTCTGCCCATTTCATAAATACCTTCTTCAAGCATATTAAAAAGCGCATCTATTGATTTTAGATATTCAGAAAGCTTTTCGTCGTATCCACTAAACAGGATTGGTGAAGATAACCCTTGTACCATAACAATTAACGAGCAAAGTAAAGCAATGAGAGTTTTACGAAAAGGGAGTCCATCGAAAAGAAAAACAACAAGAAACACTCCAATCATGAAAATAGTAAACAATTGAAAAATAAAATCATAATCAGTAGTAATTGACGATTTTTGTAACCAATACATTAAATCATTACTTAGATATTGAGATTTTTGCAATCTGATTTCGTTAGGATCATCATTGATCAATTCTTGTAAATCTGTGCCGTGTTCTGTATAAATATCCTGATAAATGTCCATTTGAGTGGTTTCTAATTGTTGGGAAAAGGTTCCACTATTCTGAATTCGAGGGATTAAATCTCCTTCATACTGTTTATTCCAGGATAATTTTTTTCTTGGATCAATTCCTTCTTCGTTGGTCCATGATTCATTGTAGGTTAATAATTTAACAAAGATATAAGTGTCATGAATCTTCTTACCGACATTTTCCGAATCAGACAATATCGTAATTTCCTTAAGATTATCCTTTTTGTCTAATTTCTCGGAATAAGTTTGGTTAAAATAACTCATTAGCACTTTATCGTAGATATCCTTTGTAAATAACGATGAGGATAAGCCTAAAGTATCTAATAACTTCCACATATCCAAAGTTTGTTCATAATCATTATAAAATAAATCTGTTGTGCTATTGTAAAACAAGAACAATTTATCAATCAATTTTTTCGAATCTATTAGTACTTCATTCTCTATTGCAGGAGCGATGCTTTTTAATAACATCGTATGATCGTTAATGTTTGTTAAACTTAGTTCTGAAAAAGAAGTATTCAAAACATCCTGATAATTTATAAGGCTGCTTTTACTCTGAGCAAATGGTAGACTACTCCTAGATTGTAAATTAGCAATGGCAGGTAATGGTTGATTGTATGTTGTATAGGGTTCTTTTGTTGGAAATAGTAAAACGTAGCTAGACCGATCATTACAAGAAACCATTGTAGAACCAATACCATCATCGACGAACGAATATTTAATTAACCCATTTTGTTCTAATTCGTCCCAATTTGAGGCTTCATAAGGATTGAAAGTCCATAAATGGTAATTAATATCGGAGTTAGGCATAATAATGAAGTTTGTTCCATTATATGGAGAGGAGATGGGGATACCTCCAATTGTTGGCGTTTGTAAATTAATTTGACAATTAAAATTGACTGGTGTTTCTTTTTCAACCCACTCGGAATAATCCTCATACAAAATTGCATAACTTTCGGGGTCGTATATTTCTAAATATTCTTTTAATATTAATTCAGACGATTTAGTATAATCTAATGAGAGATTATCGGGACAATCGGATAATAATTTCTTTAAATCATCAATATAACCAATAAATTCTGGACTATTAGATTGTGGATTATCTAAGATTAATTTTTCATGAATAGTTTGAAAAGTCTCGACTAATACTTTGTACCGATTTGGATATAAATTATTTATAATCACTGTTCGATTTTCTGTATTTCCTAACAGCAATGGGTTGAAAAAATCAGAATAAACTATTTTATTGTCTGAATCAATAATATTAATTTCTGTAATGTATTCCAATGAATAAAAATCCCATATCTCTTTTTCTCTTATTACTTCCATTGCCTTGGTTTTTCCGCCAGACATTGATACAGAGACGGTCTCATTAACCATTTCACGATTCAGAAGTCCTCGTTCTCTTCCATATTCTTCACTTTCGAAATTCGTTAAGGGAATCTCATAATCAGACCGACCTAATACTAATTTAAATGATGGAAAAGAACGTAAGGCACCACCACCTCCTAAAAGATCGTCAAAGGATTGAATAGTGAAAGAAAATTCAGTACTATTCTTTCCTGCCTGTAATCTAGTTTGGTTAGCTTCCACCCATTTCACGGATACATCATTGGAAGAAAAAATTTCAATTTCTTCATCTAGTGACTTTAGTGGATTTAATTCCATACTAAGATCTTTCTGCTCAATTTTTGGTAATGCAAGCCCTTCTGTTACATCAAACAGTCCCCATTCCATTGCTTTTTCGATAGCCCATTTTACATTGTCCCACCCTTCTTCTCCAACCCGAAAATGTAATCCTTTTGAGATAAAAACGTTCAAAGTCTTATTATATACACTTGCAACCTGTTGTGAATTTAGTCTGTCAATTAATTGTAACATTCTAAGAGCCTGTACAGAATCCTTAATACTACCCCACCAATCTTCTCTTTGGTAAGTATCATTTGTAATTTGTTCAAAACTTCGACACGACAAAACATACCTTTCAATTGCTGATATACTATCTCTATTCAACGATCCAACGGCATTTAACCTTTCTAGTGAATCTAACGCCTCAATGGTAAGTTGCCAAAAATCGAGCTCAGGATTACTATTATCACGTTCTTTTGATGATACAAAAACTCCTTTCTTTATGTCGAAATTCTGTATGATACTATCAATCAAATATTGCTCCAAATATTCATTTTCAACATCTAATGCATTAGCAGATTGAAAACTAAGAAAGAGAAATGTTAGAAAAAAAGAAGCCAATAGTTTACTTTTAATTGAAGATTTGTGTGTAATTTTAATTTTTTTGGACATATAATTCCCTTCATTTGTATTATTAATTTGTACAGGTCTTGTTTAGTAAGTATCTGAGTTGAATAGGTTTGAGGATAAAATCTTTCTAATTACAGTTAGTACGATCGTTTTCTGAAACATATAATGCTTAATATGGAATAGGATGACACTCATGATCTTTTGATCCATCAAAGCTGAATTGAGGGAAAATCTACTGTAATTTCAAGATTAATATCAAATCATGGAATTTAACCAAATCTCATCTATAGACGATTTCGGACAAATTCTTGGAAAAGAAGTAATTAGCTCTGAGTATAAAAGGTTTACTGGTATACACGTTATCATGTATAGCTCTATAAACTAAAAATAACTATATATAGTATATAAAGGGAGGGGAAGTAAGTGTACCTGAAAACATGATAACATGTATTGAGATTTCGAATATATAAGGAGGACAGGGAATCATCAATTATTGAATAAAAATGTCCTAAAAAGCAAATAATTGACCCTCTTACGTTAATACACCTGTCCTAATACAAGTTTCGAAGACGAAAGACACCCCACGGTGGAGTCTCCATTAATGCGCCCAGACAGTGGCACCAATCATATGAGCTCAATCGTGAGGAACGCCAAATAATGGAAGCAAAACCTATAAAACAGGAATTAGAAGAAGATTTACTATAGTAATAGAGACAGTCTTGGTGGAATATATGGAAATATCGTTGTCGTAAGTCGTTTTTTCTGTTTCAAATTCTCATGAAGCTCTTGTGCACAAGTCCAGCTTGCTTTATGTTGATTAAGGTCTAAGAGGTTTGTTGTTGTATTCTTTTTAAATTTCTCTAATTCTTCCTCAAATTCAGGCCTATTCAAGTATAGTATGGTATATTTCTCATACATTTTATTCCGTGTTAGTGTGAATAAATCGACGTCAATCCCCAGAAATTGTTATAAACGGAAATCCTGTAAGAATTCAACGATTAGGTTCGTTTTGTTATGTACACGAGGGTAAAAAAGGCTAAAAGGGAATAAACAAGAAATAGCTCAAAACCAATTTGATTTGTGATTGGTGATCGTTTAAAAGTTGTCACTTTATACAATCCAACTGCTTCTCCTCCAGCATTTTCAATCAGTAAGTAAACACGATGAGCTGTTATATTATAAGAATATTCTCCAACTTTGGGAATATCAAAAGAGAAACCTGCGACCGAATGATACTCTAAGTCTAAATCTCCAATTAATTCCATAATTTTAAGATCAATTGTCAGATTATACATGAATTCAAGATCCTCAAAAATAGTTAGATCTCTTGGAAAACATTTCTGTAGTTCAAATGCTTGCCACTCCCCAAGTATTTTAGTTATTGGAGGTTGTAAATTAGCTTCAAGGATAGCCTCAAAGTTTACAGGTGCAATGAAGGATAAAATATTCGAAAAAACAGCTGAAAAAGTGCTAGATAAATTAACTGGGGCTGATTCAAAAATAGCTGAGATGAGTCAAGAAGATTACCGTAAATTAATGCTTGATATAATTATGGAGACACGTGAATACTCTCCTAGAGAGGCTGATGAAATTGTTTCAGAATTAATGCACGAAACAGCAACAATGTTAGAAACCATTTCTAGCGACATCCTACAACTGGCAAAAGTAGTCGATGATTCACTTGATACCTTAATAAGAAGTGTTAAAGAACAACTGGCTTTACAGGCCCTTGACTTGAAAAATGAATTAGGAAAAATGTTTGTGCAACAAAGAAAACATGAAAAAGAATTTATGACAAAATTTGGAACCGAAATACAAAGATTAATACCTGCTATAAAAGCAGAAGCAGAAATGACACGGGAAGTAGTTAAGGAGGAGCATGAGAAGACGAGAAATAAAGTAACGGAAGGAATAAAAGAACTAATTTTTCACATGGATCAGCTATTTACACGTGTTGGTATTAAGACTGAAATAGGAACAGAACCAGTCGTTAAAGAAGAAGATAAATCTACCTTAAAGAAAGCTGTACAAACTTTTGAAAAGTCGAGTATTGGTGATTTATCCTATTTAGATCCTGAATTGTTGATAAAAACTGGTATAGCACACCGCGAATTGGGAGAGCATGTTGAGGCTGTTCGGTATTATCGGGCATCTCTACAAATAGAAGAATCAGAGAGAGCTTTCTT
>SDBT01000915.1_pt1 | contig 49435 bp, 86 predicted proteins | sample 2277101 | NCBI WGS metagenome assembly SDBT01 (sample SAMN10404973, study PRJNA504765) | marine sediment metagenome | isolation source: marine sediment core GS10_PC15, 103 cmbsf | place: Arctic Ocean: Southern Knipovich Ridge | collected 2010
TGGAGTCTAGAGAGACGAATAAGAGTCCGGCCACCGCAGTAGCTCGCAATATCGCCCCGGGAGAGATAGAGAGGGTGGGGGAAAAGCCCCCCCTGGCTCTGTCTTTTGCGTTCTAGCTCACCTGAGCGCCCCCCCAGCTCGACCTTTTGGCTTTTACAGCGGCCGCGCGGTGGCGTTGCTGAATTTTTCTCTTGCCAGCTGCCGATGCGAAGCTGCATTTGGGTGTAGGGCTCTGTGTTGACTTAGACGCAAATTAAAGAAATTGCGTGTGCTCGATCCTGTGGACTTACGCTCAACGGCAACTCACAAGCAACTAGACCTCAGGAGCACGCAGCGAAATCTCACCCGGAGGGTTTTCAGAATCGGGGTCTCTACATCTACGCAAGAAGAGCGCAACTCCTCCCCGCGCGCAAAACGTAGGCAGATAGACGCAAGTGCTTGCGTTTTGCGCGCTGCTAAGAGCCCGAAGACGCGCTACGCAAGAAGTGTGGACCCGGGGGCGGCCCGAAGACGAGAGGCGAAAGTGCGCGCAATGCTTTTGCGTGCTGCTGAGGCCCCGAAGACGAAGGCTCGCAGACGCCCTAGGCAACTTGTGTGCATGTGCAGCACACGGTTTGCCGGTTGGTGAGAGTCCCCAGGAGCCCGAAGACGAAGCAGGCAACACGCTCGCAAGTTGCCGGTTGCTGAGCTGGGCCTGGCCCCCGAAGACGAAGCACGCAACTTGGCTCCCCTGAGGCGCGCAGGCACGCCCCCGAAGACGAGCGCTCGCAGACGCGCACGCAAGTAAATTCCCCCCAGGAAGAGCCCTCTTTTTTTTGATTGTTCTCCCCCGATACGGCTTGTCGGCATCTGAGCGGAAAACTTGAGAGGTGTTTGGGGACCGGCAGTACCGTACTGCTGGTCAGTTGCTTACACACGCCCAGGGGCGGCCCCGGCCCTCTTCCCGGACCCACCTTTCACCTATCGGCGATCGGCGACAAAACTTGAGAGGTAAACGATCGGCGACAGAAAAAAGAAGCGGCCAAGAAACCGGCCAAGAAAGATGAGAAAAGACTCAAGGCCAGATCGTAAAGGCCGATAGAGAATCATCAACCGGGAGAGACAAAATGGTCAAGTTCATCGAAATCAAAGCAAAGTTCGCAAGCCGCTGCCCCCTCTGCAAGGGCGAGCTGGTGGTCGGGGAGACTGTCCTCTGGAAGAAGGGCAACAAGGCTCGACACGCTGTTGACTGCCTGAAGGATGAGCTGGACGCCTATGAGCGCGCGGGCGTGGTCGCTGGTGAGTATGATGAGCCCAATGAGTTTCCCAGCGAGTTCACCTGGGACGAAGGCCACTCTGTTGGCCACGGTCCTGGCTGCTACGGGGAGTGTGATGGGGAGTATGACTGCACGGCGCCCCCCAAGTCAGTGGGTCGAGTTCGCCGCTAGAAAGTATTTTCAGGGAAAGTGAAAAAACACCTAAAGGATCGGTCTGAGTGTTCGATAAGAGACTCAGAACCAAGGAGAGAAACAAAATGGCTGACAACACCCCCGACGAGACGCCCCGCAAGGATTGGAAAGACTGCAGCCCCGAGGAGAAGGCGGAGCGCTCACATGCGGCGGACATGGCGGCCATGGAAGGTCCCCACCGCTAACCAGAACAGAGCGCGCGGATCCGGGTGACGGCCCGATCCAAGCGTCTGCGCTGTAGGGGTATCGTGCCCCCGCAGGATAAAAATCCCTGTAGCTCTGCCCGGGAACCATGGCAGGGCACTATTTTCAAAAACGATGAGAAAAGCCTCAAGCCCTGGGCTGAACGGTCGAAGAGACACTCAGAACCTAGGAGAACAAAATGACCCCCCTTGACCACCTGACCGCCCCGATCGCCCCTGGCACCCGCGTCCTCACGGACAGCCGAAACGCGAAGAGCTGGGCCTTTGATGTCCTCAACGCCTCTGATTGGGATGGTGCTGAGTTCTACCTGACCGGTGATCCCCTGAGCTTCATCCCTGACCTGGCTGTAAACGTCAAGGTGACCGGGCGGACGGTGCGCTTCGATGCCCCGAACCTCTACAACGTGCCGGTGATCCGAGTCGAAATCACTTTCGTCCATGAGGATGATGAAGACGTGAAGGTGGGCGGATGGATGCTCGCTGCTGACCGAAGCTAGAGAAACTTTCGCTGGAGGGCGAAAAAACCCTAAAGGTCTCGACTGAGGTGACGATAGAGAATCATCACCCAGGAGAAACAACATGATCCGATTCGCCCTAATCGTCGCAGTCCTGACCGGGATCCTCCTGAACGTCATTGAGACCGGCAAGCCCTCTGAGCTGAATGTGAACGCAGAAGCTCAGCTGGTGCTGGTAGCAGAGTAAACCCAAAAGCTCCTCCGCTTCCCAGGGAGACCTGGAGAGGCGCGGGGGGCAGATTGGACCTACCCATGAGCCCTTCACAGGTAACCGCCGCACACAACAACCTACGCTGTCTGAAGCTGCATTGGCGAGCTGAGCGGGATTGCTTCTCCGCTCCCGAATCCACCGAGGACCAGCGCGAAGCTGCCTGGGTGCGCGGGCGTGTGCTCGTCAACAAGATGATTGCTCAAGAGGACGAGCTGAGGGGGGAGCTTTGACCCAGGAGCGCGAGTGCGACTGCATAGGCACCTGTGCCCAATGCGGGAAAGAGTATGGCGGAGGGGCCTGCGGAGTGTGTGGTGTAGAGACCACGAAGGTGGGCATTGATCACACCAAGGCCTGCGAGCTGAAGGGAGAGCTGTGATGCGCGAGTGGTAGCACGCACCCCATAGGCAACTGAGCGCAAGCGCTTGCGTCTATTTCCTCATGTAGGAAAAAGGGCGATTCGGGGAAAATAAACCTCAAGAACGCACAGCCATGGCCGAAGAGAGAATCATGGAACGCAACACCCCGAAGAAGACGACCCTGCTGGCGGCCATGTGGGCAGCCGAAGGGGACCAGGATGCTGTCCTGGATGCACTGGAGAGCGGTGATATCGAGCTGACAGGAAACTTCAAAGGACACGAAAAAGACATCGTGGCCGAAGTGAGGCACTAAATCATGAAGAGCTATCTGATGAAGGCCAGGGGAGACCTGGAGTGGATCGAGATTGAGGCGAAGGATTTCAGCGCTGCTGTGGATATCGCGCTGGATGCCTACAAGGATGAACCGGCGGAGACCGATATCCTGGTGATCGACGCCCCGTAGAGAAAAGTCTCAAGTCCCTGAAGCGGGGACCGATGAGAGACCTGAACCTAGGAGAGAAAACATGGAACGACCCAGCGCGGAAGATGTGAAGACCCTGGAGGTGGGGAAGACCTACAAGGTGAATGGCCGCAAGTACACGATTAACAACATCGGAGAGACTGGAGACGCCTGGCTAACAGGCGCCCGCGGCGGATGGGCCAACCTGGTGCCTTCGGTATGTGGCAAGTCTGTCCAGGTGACGACGTTGCATAGCCGCGATTGGGTGCGCAGCATCGAGGCGGTGTCATGACCCCCACAGAGGCGAAGAAGGCCGGAGTCAAGGCCTTCAAGACTGACAAAGGGCGTGCTCCGGCCCTCAATGCGGAGTTCGTGAGCGCTGCCTGCAAGGCGGCAACAAAGGGCCAGGTAGGCCTGAGCGAGCTGTTGGAGGGCTATCTCCGGGGATGGGATGTGGCCAACCTGGCTGAGGGGATGCCTGCGGATTGGCCCAGCGTAAGGGCGCTGGAAGAGATCAACAAGGCCTAACAGAGGCCTGGGAGAGAGACGACCATGACCGATGCAGAGCGACAGGTAGCGATTGCCAAGGGTTTCATCTGGAGCCTGAATGATGAGAAGCAGGGCATTGAGAAGGCCCTACAGCAGAAGGCCGATCGAAGGGCCATCCTGGAGGCTGAGCTGGAAGGGCTCCAGAGTGAGATCATCGAAGGCGCCAAGCGTCATGCGGCGATCACCACGGAGATCAAAGACCTGGAGGGTATGATCGAAGGCACCGAAGGGAGGCCTGAGGCATGAGCAAGACCCGAATGCTCTACCTGACCGAGACCCTGAGGTGGATCCACGCCGATCCACAGTGCGCGTTTCTGCTGAAGGCTGGCATCAAGGTGATCTCTGCAGAGGTGCCCAGGGCGTACCGATACGCGAAGAGCGAGCTGTGCAACTACTGTGCAAGCTACCTCATTGAGAAAAAAGATTGAGCCCAGGGCGAAAAAACCCTCAAGAACCTAAAGCCTCTGCCGATAAGTAGATCATAACCAAGGAGACCGAGACAATGACCTACGAAGAAGTCGCAGCGGAGATCGAAGAACTCAAGGCCGAGCTTGCCCCCTACGTCGCAGCCGGTGACGCGCACTCTGTCAAGGATCTCAAGAACGAGATTGCTGCCGCAAAGGCGCACCTCGCTTCCTTCTAAACCGGGCCCAGGAGCCCAGGAGAGAAATCATGAAGACCCACATTGCCTCCCTCAAGATCGGTGTCACCTACCTCATCGCGGGCATCGGCGGGACCACCTACGGCAAGGTCACTGAGATCCATCCTGAGGATGGCACCGTGCTCTGGGTTTCGAACCACCCCAACGCCGAAGGCACCCACTGGGCACGCCCCTCGCAGGTGCGCGAGGAAGTCTCTGCGGGCACCTACCTCGGGGACAAAGGCGAGAAGGTCGAGGGCTAGCATGAAATTTCTGGACACCACGGCCAAGTATTTCTCCTTGAAGACGGTTGAGGAGAAGGCCGCGGAGATGCAGGCGGGAGACCTGGAGTGGACCTACACCCCGGACTATGACCCGGCGGGAACGAGCAAGTGGGCGCGCATCAAGATCCATGACGAAGACGGGGAATTTGTTGCCTTCGCTGTGTGAAATGACTCAAGTCATTGAGTGAATTGTCGATAAGACACTCAGAAACAAGGAGAGAAATCATGACCACGAATCTCAACAAGTCTTTTGTCCGGTCCTTTCATGCGGAGGCCGAGCAGGCACTCCAGGCTCTTGCTGAAAAGCATGGGGTCAATGTGCGGCGGACCAGCGGAAGCTTCGACAGCAAGAATGCCACGCTGAAGTTCAACGTCTCTGTGATCGACGAAAACGGCACGGTACTGACCCCGGAAGGCGAGAGCTTCAAGCGAAACGCTCTGCAGTTCGGACTCCAGCCGGCTGACCTGTTCGGTACGTTCTTCGTGAACGGTACGCAGTACCGCATCACTGGGCTCAAGACTCGCCGGCCGAAGTTTCCCATCAGCGCTGAGCGTGTCTCCGATGGGCGGGCATTCAAGTTCCCCCTGTCTTCGGTGGAGTTTGTGAACCCGGTAGCCTAACGGCCGCCAAGGAAAGAACCATCATGATCTACTTCACGCAGACAGGCCTGACCCGGTGGGTAGCGAAGTCCCACCACCAGAACGAGATCACCGGGGAGCGCTATTCAGTCCTCCATGCCGTGATCAATGAGACCCTCTGTGATGAAGAATTCACGATCCTCTGGAAGTGTGTTGGTCTCACCACCCGGAAGATGACCACCCACCACCATGGTGACCTGACCGGCGCCCAGGGAAAGATCCTCAAGGCGCGCGAGCACCTGGGGCTGAATGTCTAACACCTAACAACCGAGAAAGAGAGGACAGATATGGTGTCGAAAAACGAGCTGAGCCCAGTGGCTAAGAAGGTCTTGGAGAAGATGGCAAAGACGGTGGCCCGATGGCCTGATGGCTACAAGGTGGCCTATTCGCTCCGCAAGTCCGACTGGAAAGGCCTGGCGGGAGCCCAGACCCTGGTGGGGAAAGGCCTGGCCATCAAGAATGAGGACGGGGCTTTCGAGCTGACCGAAGAGGGCCGAAAGGTGGGAGGCGTTGGCCAGGAGCTGTGAGATAGTGACCGGGGGTCAGTAAATGGCCCTCAGGTTCCTCTTGGGTTGGCCGAAGAGTCTAATATCAACCGAGAGAAACCAAGGAGAGACGAAATGAGCGAATCAAAGAGCGTGGCCGGAATCATCGCGGACCAGATTGGTGGCAAAGCCCTGTTCATGTTGGGCGCAAACAGCCTGGTTGACCTGGGCGGGGCGCTGATCTTCAAGGTCGGACGTGGCGCGCGGAACGAAAAGGGTTCAGTCACGCACATCAAGGTCACCCTGGATGAGGCCACAGACACCTACACTTTCGAAGCCTTCTTTTGCCGCGGGATCAACCTGACCACGCGCGCCAAGGTCGAGGGCGCCTATGTGGACATGCTGCCGGAGTTCCTGAAGAGCAGCACCGGCATGGCCCTGAGCCTGTAATGAAGCGGGCAGAGATCATGAGCCTGCTGATGGACGTGGACGCTGAGCTAGAGTGGGCGGAGCCCGGAACGCCCGAGCACGCAAAACTTTTGGCCGCGCATGACGCGGTGATTGCAGAACTCGACAGCCTGTAAGAGGAGAGTGGATGAGCCCGCTAGATCAACGGCAGAAGGATCGGAAGATAGCGGAGCTAGGCCGGCGCATAGCAGCCTTCGAAGAGATGGCGAAAAATCACCTGGCGGAAGAGGAAGAGATCCTGGAGAAGGCGCGAAGGGCGGCACAAGGGCACCGAGAGAGGGCGGCCCTGGCCTACGCCAACGCAAGCATCCTGGAGCAAGAGAAAAAAGACCTGGAGAAAACAGAATGAGAGAGAGAGATTTCGATTTCAATTCCTGGGGCTGCGGTTCGAACTGTATTTTGAAAAGGATGACAGCAGAGCCCTTGTCTCCAAGCTAAGATGGAGGGTAGCTTCCAGCCTGCTAGGCGGGCATACGGTCTACTGGCTGTCCATTTGGACGCCAAAACATTCACTGAGAGTCTTCCCTCGGACCATGAAGTGGTCCAACGGGGAAGCCTAACACCCCCACGCGGGGGAGAAACGAGAGAGAAGATGGGACTGTTGAGCAATCTGGTGGACAAGATTCTGAGACGGAAGACGAGCACGGAGCTGGAGGTTCCGACGGCTAACGGTGTGAGCCCGCGCAAGCCCCGCACGCCCGCGACACGCGCGAAGGTCAAGCGGCTCCGGCAGATTTCGAAGGCCGCGCGCAAGGTGAACCGAAGGCGGGCAGCATGAACACGGTGACCTGGGGCGAGCTAAAAAAGCTGGTGGAAGAAGCCGGGGCCACAGATGACACCCCGATTGACTATTTCGACACCCAGACATTCCCCACCAAGGGGATGCTAAACATCTATGTGGGCGAAGACGGGCTGACCATCGGCTAGACGCAGAACACCGGCAACGTGAAAAAGAACTGAAAAAACCTTTCAAGTCCTCCCGGGAGCGTCCGATAAGAGAATCATAAATCACCTCCCACGAAAGGGAACCACCACCATGCCCAGCAAATACACTCATCGCGTCAATGTTCGCCGCGTCAAGAAGTCCGGTGCCCTCAAGGGTCTGGAAGTTGACGGCAGCTTCCGAGTTTGCTCGGAGAAGTCCGCCAAGGAGGACGTGGCCCGCATCAGCAAACATGCCGATGTGGTTTCTGTCTCTTTCAGCAAGCTGGAGGCCTAATCCCATGTGGAAGAACATACTGGGTAGCATCCAGCGAGCGCGCAAGCGCTTGCAGGAGTGGGAAGACGAGACCTATTGCTACGGGTGCAAGAAAGTTTCCCCGGATACGGTCTGCCTCTATTGTGAGGTGGCCTAGCATGAGCCTCATTGCCGAGCTGAACAAAGAGATAGCTGGCTATCTCACTGCCACGGATCCACTCTCCAAGGTCATGTTGGAAGATGCCAAAGCGGACCTGGGAAAGGTTGTGGTTTTCCTGGAGAGCGTGGGTACTGCCGTGGACCCCAAGACCGGGGAAACCTTTACCATGTGTGTGGACGGGACCATTGAAGTGGATCCCGATGGCGCCAACATCCTGCTGGAAGACTGCTGTGAGGAGTGGTATGAGAGCCTCAGCTGGGACGATTCAACCAAGGTGGCCGAGGTGCTGGGAGCACTCCCCGCCCCCGGAGAGGTGACCTAGCATGAAGATCATTCGACACAACAAGCCGGCCGGCAGCATCAACGAGTGGCTGCAGCAAGCGCTGAACCTGTATTGTGTCATGGTGGTGCTGATGATAATCGGAATCCCGATCATTTGGATTCCCCAGGAGGACTAGCATGAAACCCGGGCTGAAAAAACTCAAGTGGGACTTGAAAAACCTCTTTGGTTATGCGCGCAAGCGCTTGCGCGGGGAGTGTCTTGGTGAGAAATGCACACCCGGGCCAAAGGCAACAAGGTGCTGGACCAAAAGCAAAGCAGGACCGAAGCAGCCCTGTGCCTTGGACGAAGAGATGGATCTGGTGACCCCAGACATTTGTAGATGTTGTGACGACTGCCGGAGTTCTTGTGCCTACAACATCTGAAAGGGCTCAGGTGAGGCGCTTCGGGGATATCCGCTACACCAACCGGGAGACCAAGGAGAAGGTGTGGGCGCAGCCCTGCAGCCGTGCGTGCCCATGCAGGGGCGCGCGTTGGGACATCAGCGGGATGGATACAAAACACCCACACTTCCATTTATATGAGGGGGATTTTTTCGTCCACTTCAAGCGGACCTATCCGCCGAAGAAGAGGAAGGCATGAGCAAGATCACAGACCCCCTACCGAAGACCCCGCATGAGTGCCAGAAGTGCGGGCAGGTTCTACAACCCTTGGCTAACGGGATCCCGCATTGGTGCGATAGGCCCGGCGTAACGTCCAGAATTCTGGACACAAAGGGGAGTAACGGCCAGAATAATGAACAAAAAGGAAGGATCAAAATGAAGCTATGCAAAGATTTCACTTGGTGTGACACCACCAGCCGGAGAAACCCCTGCCCTAAAAAGGCGAAGTTTGGGGACTACTGCGGCACCCATTCACCCGAGGAGAAGGCGCGCAGAAAAAAGGCGCGGCCCCCCACTCAGTTTCAGCGGCGAATGAGGGAACTCAATGAGATTGATCGGGAGAAAAGAGCCACTAACAAGGCACTCAAGGAGCTGCTTGGCCTGGTGGAAGAGCTTCGATTCCTGAGCATCGACCAGCAGGAGATCGGTTTTGCGAGGGTTTCTGATTACCTGGGCCGGGTAGACACAGCAGTGGACAGCACCCGGGAACTTTTGGGCATGGAGAAGAGGGCCCCAGATGATAGGTGACCTGGAGGATTGGGAGCGACAGCATGACACCATTGCGGGCATTTTGAGGTGGTTGGGTGCCTGTGCTGTCATGGGGCTGGTTTGTTGGGCGCTGGGTTGGGGGGTGGTAAAACACCTGGAGACCAGCAAAGAAAGGCGAGCAAGCCTGCAAGCACACCTCACGGTTTGTGACCATGTGCCCGATGAGGCCTACCCAGGTTGCCGGGCGAGAGCCTTAGACAGCTACAGCTACGAAAAGGATTAACATGGAACCGGAAACAATTTGCATGATCTTCATGCTCTTCATCGAATGGGAAAGGTGACACCAAGATGAGTTATGATTTCCACCTAGAAGAAACGGCGGACAAGTGCCCCGCTTGTGGCACAGTAGGGGACTTCAAGGAGTGGGATGGCAATTTCACCTCCAATGCCTCGGGCTACATGAGTGCGGCCGGGTATCCGCGGATAGCGTTGGATCAGTTGGAGGGGCCTGGGCTGATCGAAGCGCTCTCCCACCTGGTGGAATGGATGGGGGCCGAAGAGAACCAGGAGCACATCCTGGAGCTGACGCCATCGAATGGCTGGGGCACACCAGCCCAGTTCAAGGTCTTCATCCAGGATGTGCTGAACGAAGCCCACGCCATGAAAGAGCCTGTGTTGCGCGTCTATTACTGAGCCTCTGCCGGGGCAAAAAACCCCTCAAGATCCTGGGCCGGTGGTCGATAAGATAAATATCAACCCAGGAGAAGCAAAATGTCCCGATCACTCAAGACCCTCCAGACTGTGAAACGAGCCGATGGCATGGTTGCCAAGGAGACCGTGAAGCACATCAGCCACGCGAGCGACTACCACGGGCTGGTCTTCGTCAAGGGTTATGTGGGAGAGGGCGCGGCCCAGATCGCGGTAGCCAAGACGGACGTGAGCACCTGGACCGAAATGGAAGAAGGCATCTTCTACTGCCACGAATAGGCCTAACAGGCCAGAAAGCAACCACCATGCTGACAGCATTCACGCGCGACTTCGCGGCCGATATCGGCCCCAACCCGGAACCCGATAGCATTCATGATGCCCGGATCATCCGCACCCGATGGGTGGTTTTGGTGACCAACCCCAACGGACGCCGATGGCAATATGAGCAGGTCTTTGAAACGGCGGAGGAGGCGGAAGCTTTTGAGGCCCGAGTGCAGACGGCACTGGACGCCAAGACGAAGTTGAACCCGTATCTGTGGCATGAGGGCCGACCGGCCTACGGGTCGATCGAGTATCAGAAGAACTGGGCGGAGAATGAGCGGGCCCTGGACGGAGACTGAACGCAAGCGCTTGCGCGCATAACAAGGAAGGACGAACAAGATGGCTGATACAGTAACCCTACCCCTGAACCATGCGAACCTGGAAAACCTGATCGACGCGATTGGGGAGGCTCTGGGCGTGGATCATGGGAAGGTGTCCGACTACACCTTTGATGTTGCGATGGGCGCGGCCCGGGGCGCCCTACAGCGGGCCCACACGCGCACCCAGGGAAGCAGCCTGCAGGTGATAGTTTTCAATCCCCAGACCGGAGCGGCCCAGGTGAAGTGCTCCAACTGTGCCAGGGTGCTGAAAATGACTTTCGAGCCGGCCCTAGTGCCCCCGCGAGTCCTGTCTCCCTGCCCGGGTTGCCAGGACTGAAAAAAACCCTCAAGGTTTCTGGGGACTGGCCGAAGAGAGAAAAAGCAACCAGGAGAAATCATGAAGATCAAGACCGAGCACAACGGAGCGAAAAACGGCGGCGGCGCATGGATGAAGCGCGCAGACGCCAAGAAGTTCTCCAACAAGGCACGCCGCGCAGCGGGCAAGAAGCTCACTAAGGAGCGCTAAGCAGGGGGTCACAAAATGGTCAAGATCAGCCGGAAAACCCGAAACCGATTCAAGGAGCACACGCTCCAGGTGGACCCCAAGCACCTGAATGACCAGGCTGTGGATGTTCCCTGGCTCAACGAAGGGCGAGTCAGCCAGGCTTTTGAATGCCGCGGGCACTGCGACTGGGCGGGATGGATCCCGGTGGATGAATTACTGGCGCTGCAGGACGAGAAAAACAAAGGCTAGAAAGGTCTCAAGTCCTCTGGAGGGGGGACCGAAGAGAAACGAAACAACGGAGAGAAACCACCATGAACGTACTTGATTCCCTAGACCTGATCGCCCTACTCACCCCCGTGGAGACCGCTCCCGAGGTGAAGCCGGCGCACCCCGAGAATTCCCACGCTGTTGCTCCGATCCCGGACAAGGCTTTCCGCAACATGCCTGACGGCATCGCTGCTGGCCTGGTGGCATACGTCCACGCTCTGCAGGGTCGAGCCAATGCCTACTTCGCGCGGCTGCCCCGCATCCCCGGTGATCAAATCACGGTGGACGCTTCGGGTCGCAAGTATTTGCGGATAGTCCAGAACAACGCATCATCGCGCAGTGTGGTCTGTTTCGTGGAGAAGAAGACTGGCCTGATCTGGAAGGCTGATGGCTGGGCCACCCCGGCGAAGAATTTCCCTCGCGGCAACGTCTGTGACCTTGCCGGGATCCATCAGGAAGGATGGGCCCAATACCATTACTAGACAGGTCCGGGGATTCCCAGGCCTAACACCAAGAAAAGAGAACCACCATGAAACTCAAAGACATCAAAGTGGGAGTGGCCTACGCCATCGCAGCACCGAATGGCTACGATGCTAAGCACCCCAGAAAAGGCACAGTGACCAAGGTTGGCGTCCATGGCGCGAGCCGGAATCTCAGCTATCGGCGGAGCAAATCCAAGCGGGCTAACTATGTGGAGTTCACGGAAAAGGGCCCGGCTTACGGCTCCTACCAGACCACGATTGAAGTGGCGACTGGAGAAGTCCCGGATGGGGTTTTCGGAAGATCGAAGGGTGATACCACCCAGGTGCTGCGGGCTCAGTCTTCGCATGTGCTCATGACCTGGGCCGATCATCTGAAGGAGCTTGCCGAAAAGAAGGCCCGCCACGAAGAGGCCACCAAGAGGGAAGATGCCGAAGAGGCCGCGGATGAAAAGCTGGCGAAAGCTCTGGAGAAGCATGGTGTGAGCATTGGTGTGCCGTTTGGTATTTCCTCCAAGTTCAGCATCTACAGGGAGGAAGTCCAAAAGCTTGTGGATCTCCTGGAAGGGAAGGGCAAGTCATGACCGATCAACTAGCGAAGCATCAGGCCGAAGAGGACGCGCACGCGCACGCGGCGACCGCGGACACGCTGACCCGAGCGGAAGCCCGGCTGGACTTCATCGAGCAGGATCAGCCTGAGATTGAGTGGGGGGACATCACTGACAACCCCGAAGACGGTCAGCAGTGCATAGTGACCTGGAATGAAACGAAGTATTTCGGGAAGGATCTCCGGGCGGCGCTCGATGAGTGCATTGACGATAACGGAGAGGCCTTTGTGGAGGCATGGGAAGGATGAGGAAAGGCCGAAAGTTCACCCGGAAGCAGGGGCTGGAGATTCAGAGAGTTGCCCTCACAGAGCAACGTGCCCGGCGGAGAGAGGATCCCAAGTTCCCCCTGGATGCTGAGGAAGAGCAGCAGTTGAAAGAGGCGCTGGCGGAGATTGATCGGCGCCTGGTGGAGGTGGGCTAGGCTAACGCAAGCGCTTGCGCTGGAGGTGAGTGATGCGGTGGAAAATCTGGTGGATTGGGGTAGTGTTATGCCTGGGCTGTGCTTCAACGCCTGAGCCCGAACCAGACCCCGACAGATTGACCAGTGAGAAGTGCGCCACCATCTGCACCGCGGCGGGGGCCACTTCCTACACCTTCCAGAAGAAGGGACGATATTATATCTGCAGCTGTTTTCGGGAGCCCTCCGAGCAACCAGCATGGCTGTAGAGAAGCGCGGAGAGGGTTGAGTGGGGTTGTTTCTGTGGTGGTTGCCCCCCGCTCCCCCCTCCGCGTGACTTTTTTCACCCCAGATGAAAGAAAAGTCTAAAGGATTCCTGGGCCCCACCGATACGTGAAAAGAACACTGACTCAGACTCCGCGAGAGCGGGCCCCGCAAAGACGACCCTGAGCCGAGCAGAGATCAGTGGCCGGGAAACCGGCGGGAAGTGAGGCCCAACTGCTGGGCAGCCCAGGGTGACCCCTGGGAAGGTTGTGGGAGCCTACCCCACCATTTCCAAATCGTACCTACGGGGATCTAGTCAATCCCCGGAGTGCCCGAAAGGGCAGGGCGCCTAAGCTCAGCGGTGAGAGCTATCGGGGAGACCCCCGGTGGTCCCCGGTTCGAATCCGGGGGGGGCCCACTCATTTTTCCAGGACTGAGAAAAACCTCAAGTCCTGTCACGGTCAACCGAAGAGAAGAACATCATGCGACACTTCACACCGGAAGAAGTCAAGGAACGGGGAGCCCGATTCGCGGAAGCGCATGAAGCTCACCGAGAATGGATCGCTGAGCAGAATGAAAGCCACAGGGGTCCGATGACCATGGGCATGGTGAATGCTCGTATGAAGAGATTGACTGACCGCTTGGAAGCGATCAGCGCTGAGATCGAGGGAAGGAGTTAGGGAGATCATGGGAAGAGCGCAGAGAAAAGCACTGGCGGCCATGCGGGCGCGTAACCTGGGGGCCATCCTGTTGGATGGTTCCTACCGTTGGCCACAACACATCCGAGAATCAGAGGCAGTTGCCCTCTTGGTTCTGGATCACTTCGGGATTGAAGAGTGATGCTGGATTTTGAAAAAACCTACAACGTAGAGCGGGGAGCACTCTGCCACGATGTCCGGTTCTTCGATACGGACTTTCATGGTGGGGATGTTAGTTCCTTCCGCATCGAGGTGACCACCCTGAACGAAGACGGCAAAGAGATTTCCAAGGTGACAGACCCAGGGCTGGGTAGCTTTGATGATCTCCTTTTTGATTTGGAATCGCGGTTCCTCGGTGAGGCTGAAGAGGCCTACCGCCAGGACGCGATTGACGGGAGGGGCCTCTAATGTTGTGGAATGACGAAAGGCCTTCGCTGGCTGTCCACCCGATCGAAACCGAACACCCGCAGACGCAAGCGCTTGCGCGGGGATTCATCGCAGAGTCCGGAGCGCTGGGAAGCGTTTGGTTCAAAGGCCACTCAGTGTGCCAGCTGCAGGTGATTATCCCGGGGAAGCTTGCCCACGCCCAGGTCTGGCCTAACGAAGAGACAGCCTGGACCGAAGCAGCCCGCGTGATCGAGCAGTGGGAGAAGGAAGAGAAGTGCAAGCCCCACCAGGTTGTGAAGCTGGAAGAAGACCGCTTCATGTGCTTGAAGTGCGGCCAGAAGCGGGAGAGCAGAAAGGGCAGCCGATCGGACGCCTGATGTGGTACCTTGAAAGCAAGCGGGGGGTTGTGCAAGCCTGCCCGACAGCCTCTAGCCTGATGAATGGTAGAGGCGCTTGCCCTTGCAGGGATTCCATCCCTGGACGTGGTTTGAAGCCTACCTGGTCCTCCCCTGCAAGGAGATTGCCTGGGTAGTTTTGAAATCCCTTCGCGCCCCGATTTCGGGGCCTAGGGTGCCCGGGGACGGGTGGGGAATGGACGGTAGGAGTCAGGATGTTCCCTCCCTTGGCGGGGAGGTGCCTGGCGCACAGTGAACGACAGCAGGAAATTTTCCGCCCCAGGGTGCTTGTAGGAGTAGCTGCCTCTCACCGTTGGGGACCATCCAGGGACCACCCGAGAGAAATCTCAGGGTGGTCCTTTTTTTGAGAGTGGGTGTGATCAATGACATATAGGAGAAAGTTTATGAAGATTCGCGTATCCTTGTTTTCGTTCGTGGCCATCGTCGCACTGGCCGCGGTGCTTCTTACTAGTGGGGTGGCCAACGCCACGCCCATGACTTTGTTTGGTGTAGCAGGAGGTCAGAACAGCGCCTTCGGCACGGTCGACCTGGTGACCGGAGCGTTCTCCGAAATCGGCTCGGTCGGGTTCGGCTTCATAAGTGCCATGGACGTCGACCCGGCGACCGGAATCATCTATGCGACGGGAATTCGCCCCTGGGCCAGCGAACATGTGCTGTTGACCATCGACCCCTCGACGGGGCAAGGAACCGAGGTCGGGCCAACAGGGATCGACGCCTTCGGGCAAATAAACGTGGCTGGGATGTCGTTCCGGGGGGACGGCACCTTGTTTGGCTATCTCGAAGCTGGCGACCTAGTCGGGACCATCGACACAGCCTCGGGGGCCACTACTGAACTCGGCCCGAGCACCGCCGACTGTTGCGGAAACGGTATGGCCTTCGATGCTTCTGGCACTACGCTCCTCCTGGCCAACGAAGATGCCCTGCACACGGTCGACCAGACGGACGGGCAGGCCAATAATCTGATTAACCTTGACTATACAAGCCCCCATTTCGTCGTAGCCGATGAATTCCCGCGAGTCGCGGCGATGGATGTTCACCCCGAGACAGGAGAGATCTACGCGACTGTGATCATTGGCCAGGGCTTCAGCCAGGGAAACCCCGCCCAGGGCTACCTTGCCATTTTGGATCCGAGCACCGGGACCTTCGACTACCGGCTGGAAGGCAGCGGTGTAAAACTAGACGCTATCGCCTTCATCCCCGAACCGAGCACCGGGCTGTTGGCCGCCTTCGGCCTGATCGGCCTCATTCTGGGCGGCAGCCCGCGACGGCCCGCTCAGAAAACCAGCCGCATAAAAAGGCCTCAAGTTCTCTGGGGAGTGGCCGATAAGTCTACCAAGAAAAGGGAAACATCATGGCGACTATCGAAACGATCAAAAGCCTGAAGAAGGCATCACGGGAACTGCACGCTGGCATGAAGCGCGGCGGGTTCCAGAGCACCCGCAAGGGCAAGCGTGGCTACACGCGCAAGACCAAGCACAAGGGAAAGGATTTCTAACATGCTGGGCAGAGCGATTGCTTTCGCGGCGGAGAAACACCAGCTTCAGGTCTATGGGACAGATCCCTACATCCTCCACCCACTCCGGGTGCTGGAGAAGGCGCGGGTGGCTGGTAAGCCGGCTGCTGTCCAGCTTGCGGCTGTGCTCCATGACGTGGTAGAGGACACGGGCGCCACGCTGGATGAGATCCGGGAGACATTCGGGACCGAAGTTTCCTACCTGGTGGGGCGCTTAACGCGCGCAGCCGGGGAAACCTACTTCGAATTCATCGAGCGCGCAGCCGGGGACATCGACACCAACCGGATCAAGCGCTTCGATATCGAAGACCACCTGAGTCACAACCCAAAGGATTCTCTCCGCAAGCGGTATGAGAAAGCCCTCTATCTGCTGGTGGTAGCGGAGAAGGATCTCTAAATGGATGAGCACGAAACGGGCTATTGGGATGGCTACCGAAAGCTGCCTGAGTGCGGTGGGGGCCCAGATTACCAGGCTGGCTATTCCCTGGGCTGTGAAGACCGCAACCGAGAGATCGGCGGCGAGAGATGAGCAGTGAGCTAGTTCCACATTCCACCATCGAAGAAATTGTTGGCCATCGTGACAAAGCCTTGGAGCTGTACCGGGTGGCCTATGACCGGATCCGGGAAGCAGACGCGGCGCTGAAGGCGGCACATGATGAAGTGCGCCTAGCAGCCCAGGGCGGGCATAACGAGCACACCCACGCGCACGCGCCCGAGATTGACCGATTCTACAACGCTGTGGCGCTCCCTAATTCCGCGGAGTTCTTCCGGGTATCGAAGCGGGTCACCGATCTACGGGTCTGGGGACACCTCATCGAGTTCACCGATCTTCAGCACCTGATGGATCACCAGGCCAAGGATGAACTGAGGCAGCAGATGGCTTACGTGCCCGAGCAGGTGGACGGGAGCGGGAAGCTGATCAACCAAGAGGAGATTGAGAAGGGGCTGCCCGAGGTAACGGTGGAAACCATCGTGGGCACGCTCAAGGGCTTCGCCGAAGACGCTGACACCATCTTTGTCCGGGGCCTGGCCAACGCCTTCAGCAAACTTGATCGGCGTTTCAGGAGCCATGACGGTTTCAAGATCGGGAGCCGGGTGATTCTCTCTAACGCCTTCGAAGACTCCGGATGCTGGAGTTATCACAACCACATGAAGGACACGCTGATTGACATAGAGCGGGTTTTCCTGATCCTGGACGGGAAGGGGCCCCGCGCGACCTATGCGGGAATCGTGGGAGTTGTGGATCGTGAGCGGAAGGAGCTGGGTATCGGGTGGAGCAACCTGAAGCAGTCCGAGCATGAAGGGGACTACTTCAAGGTTCGATGTTTCAAGAACGGGAACGCCCATCTGTGGTTCACCCGAAAGGATCTTGTGGAGCAGGCCAACAAGCTTCTGGCCGGCTACTACGGGGAAGTGATCGGGGACGGGAAAGACAACCCCGAGAATGAGCCCGATGTGTTCTCCAACCCCACGCTGGTGCCGGCGAAACACTTCGGTTTCTACCCAACGCCCAAGACAGTGGTGGAGCTGATCCTCCAGAATGATCCCCTGTACCTTCACAAAGGCGAAACACCAAAGAGAATCCTGGAGCCTAGCGCGGGGACGGGCGCGATAGCGCAAGCGCTTGCAGCAGTGCAGCGGGCCCACAGTAGCTGGGGGGAAAGAGACTCCCGAACCTGGAAACACCATGTGACTTGTGTGGAAATCCAGCCCGAGCTTGCGGAAGGATTGAGAGCGTCAGGGCTCTACGCCATCGTTCACAACCGAGACTTTCTGACTCTGAGCATGGGGGAGCTTCGGGCGTATGACCTGATCGTGATGAATCCCCCCTTCGATATGCAGAGAGACATTGATCATGTCATGCACGCTTGGAAGTTTCTGAAGCCGGGCGGAGAGCTGATCGCGATTATGTCTGCGGGAGTAGAGTTCCGCCAGAACAAAAAGGCTGTCACCTTTCGGAAGCTGGTGGAGACTCACAAAGGCAGATTCACGGATCTCCCAGCCGGCTCTTTCACCGAGGTGGGGACCAACGTCAACACTTGTTTTGTGAGAGTGACCAAATGAAAGTCTACGAAGTGACAGAAGAACGACCCGGGAACACCACCCGCCCCAGCATGAAGAACGCATTTTTTGTGACCGCTGACGATTTCGGAGAGGCAGCTGCCATAGCTGAACTCAAAAAGAGCACCGGGAAGATCATCAAGGACATCAAGTACCTGGGGGACGAGCGGTGACCCCCTCGATCGACCTGCTGCCCGAGGAGATTTTCTGAATGTTTGATCGAAAAGATAGACCGGACTTGACCAAGTGCGATGGGCGCGGCGACGACGATGACCGTTGCGATACGTGCGGCGCCGCTACGCCTTTCACTTATGATTGCGGCCAATGGTTGCCGACGGTGGAGCGTTCGACGCCAAACCTAGAAAACTTTCTGAACCGCGAACTCGAAAACATGCCGAAGAAGAGTCGGCACCGGGATCGGGTGGTGGATATCGGGCAAGCGCTCGCCCGAGCCATGGAAAGGTGGATCCCGCGCCAGGAGTTCGCGCCCTACCCGGTCGCCACGGTCGCCACGGCCATCGTTAAGGGGCAGGAAATTCGGGCCGACTTCGAAGCCCACCAGCGCAGTGTGGGCGCCACGGAGACGGCTTCGAAGCTCGCCGAGCTGAAGGAACAGGTCTCGGGGTATAATCGACAATTGATTTGGCAGGCAGAGAAGATCGAGCAGCTCGAAGATGACCTCAAGAAGCGCGGGAATCTGGTCCGGGAATTGAATGACACAGCCACGCGGCGCACTGAGTATATCGCCAGTCTGAAGAACGGTTATACGGTGGTGCTGGCTTGCCCCCACTGCGAGACGGTGCGGGCCGACCGCCGAGGCGCCAGATGAAAGAAAGACAGCCTGAGCTGAAGTGGTACCACGAGGCGACCCTTGCAATCCTCGCGCGCAGCGGGTTTACCTATGAAATATCGCAGTGGATCCCGGGCCCCATGGAGCTGTGTCGCTGGACCCTGAAGGCCACCAGTGAAGGCGAGCCGATCGAGATCGGCACTGGCCATACCGAGGCCGAAATGTGGGAGAGAGCCTTCGATACCGCCGCCGCACATGTCGGGATCCAGTGGAAATCCATGGTCGAACCCGTGGCCCTGCAAGCGCTGAAAGATAAGCGCTATCGAGATTGCGACCGCCGCAGGCCGAACGCGAGCCGGTATCCCAAACTCAGCGAGCGCCGTGAGACCCCGAACGGAGGCCGCCGTTGGGTTGGAACACCGCGTCGCAACCCGTCGAGCTACCCGGACCGCCGAGACGTGAACCACCCCCGGATATTCGACGGACGAGATCCCGACCGCCGTAAGCATGGCCCGCCGGATCGCCGCTGTTTTGTGAGGGTGACCAAATGACCGAATTCGAAACCATCGAAGAGCCTCCCTGGGAGAGCCAGTCGGAGCTGCCGGAAAGTGAGTTCATCATCCTGGCCTACGGGACCAGCTTGGGAAGCTCCAACCAGATCCTCTTTCTCAGCTTCGAAGACATCGCGGACAATCTGAGGGATTTCCTGGAGGATGAAGCTTCCAACTGTTTCCCTATCTTGGATGAAATGGGATGGGACGGTAAAGAGTTTGAAGGCCTGATGGAGATCCGATGTCTCTATGTGGTGGACCCAGTTCAATCCGCGGATGGCGTGGACTATGACCCTCGATGGGAGGAGACCGATCGCAGACAGATGAGGGCAATATCGACCCGGGCAACCGATGGGTGATTTGGGCCGGGGACTCTTCTACATCTACCGGAACCTAACCAAAGGCGGCTACTCCGTGCGGAAGTACATGCCGCGCGAGCGAAGGACCGGCGTGATCTGTGTGACTGATGAAGCCTGGCTGTTGTGCGTCAGCTTCAAGGTCAACATGGGCGGCTTCCGAAGAGCCAGGAGGACGGGCCATCGCAACGTCCACGCCTTTGCGGCGGGGGCCATCCTGGCGCTACCGGGTTCCGATGAGTTCTACCGGATCACGGAACAGATGAAGGGATTCAACCGCTGGAAGGTTTTCTATGACCCGTTTGGGGCGCCACACTTTTTTGTGGGGGAGCAGCACCTAACTCAAGCGCTGGCGGCCCACTTCACCCCGAAAGGCCTCTACGTCTACTGTCCGAGAGCCCAGGGTTGACCTCCCCTGAATATGTGTAGTAGGCTTAATGGAACCTAGGAGGGCAGACAAATGAGCGGAGAGGTGAAAGCTTCCGTTCAGATCAAGATTGCCAAGATCCAAGAAGCGCTTGCGGAAGCACAGAATTTGGTGGTGGAAACAGCGAGCGAACTACGGCAATCTGGCCTGGACGGTGACACGATAATGAGTGAAATCGGTTTCCAGGTGATGAATGCTAGTGAGGCTCTTGATCTGATCAAGCCTCTACTTCCCACCTGACTCAACCGTGAAGGTTCTCTATGAAGGGCTGCTAGCTTGCTGGTACATCGGGAAGAAGAACGCGAGGGGCGAGAGAAATAAAGGCGTCCAGTTCAAGATTGGGCCCTATCGTGAAGAGGGGCACAACCTGGATGATCCCTTCTGGATCTTCCAGGGTGTGGAGATCATCCCCAACTCTGGGTTGACTAAGGGCGCCAAAGGTTACCCCACTGCCGTTTTGGTGGTGGAAGGACGATTGATAGACCTGGGCGATACCGCTCAGATAGACCCGATAGGAGAGGTGGAATCATGACAATCCATTAGAGCCCCACATAACAGGGGCCGAGGTTTGTCATGATCACGGTCAAAAATGAAAAGGCGGGATGGGTCTATAACGCATCCGACCGCAAAGGCTACTTCAAGAAGATCGAAGGCTACGAAGCCTGGTTCTACACCGGGCCCAGTCTCAACTTCGGGCACGTCCAGAAGGTCAAGAAGCAGCACTAAAGATTTCGACACTTCCTACCGTTAGTGGGGTACTAACGGGCGGGAAGGATTTCAACCCCCAATCTCTTTGAAAGGAGAACCCATCTTGAAGTTGTTTAGTCTGCCGGTGATTGCCGGCCTTGCTTTGTTTGGCACTTTGATTATTTTCATATTCTGCACGGAGACCGTCGCCCCTGGCCATGAGGCCGCCGGCCAGCGCTTCGGCAAGGTTCTGGAGATCCCGATCACCTCGGGCTTCCACTTCGTCGATCCCTTGGTTTCCTACACCCACTATGATCTCCGCGCCCAGGCCACCAGCTTTGATGACATGGAGATCCCCACAGCCGATCAGCTGAAGTCCCGCGCGGACATCACGATCCAGTATCGGCTTACGGATGGCTCCACTCCGAGCATCCTGGGCAACACTGGGGACAGTGCCCGCCTTCGGCAGATCCAACTCAATCCCACCGGGCGTTCTGTTATTCGAACATCGGCGCGAGTTTTGGACAGGGCCGAGGATCTTTTCGATGAAGACAAGGTGGCTTTCTACATCGCTGACATGGAGACTGTTCTCCGGGAGAAGCTGGCGGGGCATGGCATCACCATTGATGCGGTGCTAGTTCGGAATGTCCATCTTCCTGAGCGGATCACCGAAGCCATCAACCGCAAGAAAGAGCGTGAACAGGAAGTGGAGCAGCAGCGCGCGGAACTCGCGCGGGTGAAGCTGGAGCAGGAGCAGCAGGTAACCCAGGCTGAAGCGGCTAAGAACGCTGCGGAGTTCACCAAGGCTGCCACCATCCTCCAGGCCCAGGGCGAAGCCGAAGCCACGCGGATCCGCGGCCAAGGTGATGCCGATGCAATCGCCAAGGTGCGGAAGCAGTTGGGCGGCGAGTCTTACAACGACTACATCCGGGCAGTCAGTTGGGATGGGGCTGTGCCCCGGATCTCCACTGGTGACGGGGCCGGGCTCTTCCTGCAGATCCAGGACCAGTAGCGCAAGCGCTTGCGCGCGAGCACCCAAGACTTGGGTTTTGACACCCAGTAAGGGGGTGGGGGAAACTCCACCCCCTTTCACGTTGAAACGTCAAAAATGAGAGGGGAGGATGAGCAGTGGCGCACGGAATCGGATTTAAGGTGGTGACCGAAGTGCTTTTGGTTGAAGACGGTACAGGGGATCCTGGGGCGGCTGTGATCAATGAGAAGATCCGGGGAGACATGGCCAAGCTCTTCCTGGACATCATCCAGGCCAAGGTGCCGGAGTTCGCTGAGGCCCACAGGCTCCGGGTGGAGGATGTGCAACTGGGATGCACAATCTTCCTGGTCAAAAAAGGTGATAAAAAGCCTCAAGGTTTTGGGTAGGCGGTCGATGAGGTGCGGGTGGGCAATCAAGCCCCACGCATGAAAAGAGAGAACCACCATGAGCGACCTAGATATCCAGATCGGCGATCGAGTTCGAAGCTTTGACTTCGGCGATGCCGGCGACCCCACGTATGGCTGGGACCTGACCGGTGAGAAGGCTGCTTACGCCGAAGGCGTTGTGGTTGACATCGTGGAAGAACGTATCGGGGACAAGTGTTACAAGATCGCGGTTGACATCCAGATTTTCAACGGTCGATTTGCTGACCCCAATGAGTTTGCTTTTCCCCCGGTCAATGGGCGCCCGATGTTTGGCGGCAACAAGACCAACGGTGTGCGGAAGATTGAAGCGGAGCTGACCCGGGAGCAGAAGCTGGAGAACGCCCTCAATGTTTTCCTCAAGAACCCCGAGACCGCAGGGCTGTTGGAGAAGGTTGACCCCAAGGCGATGGAACAGGCGCGCAAGGCTCTGGGAAGGGATAGCCGAAACGCCCCCAAAGCTGACTAGCAGTCTCGACACCTTTTATGGTGATGCGGTACTCACTTACCGCACAGGGGGAATGAATCCCCCTTTCATTCGAAAGGGTTTCACAACCAATGGCTAAAACACCCAGACGCATCACACCCAGACGCATCACACCCGATACCAGAAAAAAGTACACCAAGATCCTCAAGGATCTGTTTACGCTCGCAGGCCACCTCTACCCTGATTCCAAGGAAGCCTCCCAGTTCATCGAGCAGGAGACCGGCGCCAAGCCGCACACTGTTAGGCGATGGCGGAATCAGTACCTAGGCCGCCCTCGCAACGCAGCCTTCCCCTATCAGTTCATGATGGAGGTGGAGGGTTTAATCCGGACTATGCGGAGCTTGGTGGCGCCGAAGGATATCACCGCGGCTGTGGCGAAGGGCCGGGAGCTTCGGTCTGTGCCCCGGATGACGGAAGAGCCCCTACCGTCCGAATTGGCGCCGCTGTTATTCGACCCCCCGACACCAACCCCTGTAGCCAACGGCAGTTCAGCCAGCACGGAGAAATTGGTTGGGGCCCTGTTGCCCAACTTGACGATCCCCCAGCTGGTGGAGTTGCAGGGAACGGTTGCCGCGGAGCTGACCAGGCGCTGTAGCTAGACGCATTTCGAAGGAGTTCGCCAGTCTGACTCTTCAAGAAAATTAGGGCTATGGTCCCTACTTTCCCCCCAAAGGAGGTGGCCATGGACTTGATCCACTTGGAGCTGCACGCAGACCATGATGAGCCCGATTGGGCCGGCATGGGAGTCAGGCTGGCGGCGACTTCGGCACTGGGCGCCAAACCTGGCGCAGACGTTGATGAAGAAATACTCAAGCGCGGGGATGTCCTTTTCATCAGTGAAGACCACAGTGACATCCTGACGCGCGGGACCATCGAAGGGATGGTGCGCTATTTGGAGCTAGCCTGGGAAGGTGACATTGAAGACGGCTACCGAAAAACGGTAGGTGGGATTGAATGTCTCCTGGTGCCAGACTACTCAGATGAGGAGAATGGGCATCATAAAATGTCCAGGCTCAATCACACAGTGACCCAATTTCTTGAATATCTACCGGGAGTTCTCCGCTCTGGAGGGTTTTCGGTTAGTTAGCTACAGTCTCCTTCGCTGATGAACCAGCGGGGGGACTGCTTTGCTTTACTGCTCCGTATGCCAATCTGGCAACACTCAGAAGCGCGGGCTGACTAATACTGATGCCCCAAAACAGAAAGTCTATTGTCTCGACTGTGGTTCCTGGTCCCAGCTAGCTGTCAAGCTGGCGGATGAACCGGACTTCTCCAGGACAGCTTCGGCCTTGGGCAAGCTCTCCAAACACAAAACCTTCATCATTACTTCAGCGCAGAATAACACCCCTATCCATAAGGGATTTTGGGGAGCCTTGAAGGTATGGGCACGCGCGCATAACGCCAAGATCATTGTGCTGCCGGCGAAGTATCGAAACCCAACCAACCCAGTTGAAGCAGCCTATGAAGAAATCTGGTGGCCCAAGGAAACCATGGAATTCATGGTGACCGATGAGCTTCAGCTGGATCCTCACACCGTGATCATGGCTCACATTCCAATCCAAGCCACAGCTTCCTTGCCCCTCTCGGGTCTGGCTCCTGTAATCCAGGGGCGCAACGCCATCTTCTCCCATGCCCAGATTGCCATGGAGGTGGTGCCGTCCCCGCAACACAAGCAGCCGGCTGTGATGGTTACCACGGGGAGCACCAGTGAGAAGAGCAATTATTCCAGATCGAAAGCGGGGCTGAAGGCCAAGTTTCATCACAGCCTTGGAGCGGTGGTGTTGAAGAAGGGGCCGAAAGGATTCCTACCTCCGCGCGGGATCTCCGCATCCAAGGATGGCTCTTTCTATGACATGGGAATCAAGTACACATCAAAGAAGAAGGGGAAGCAGGAGAGAATTGAGGCGCTGATCACCGGGGATGAACACTGCATGTTCATGGATCCCGGAGTGAAGACTGCGACCTATACGGGGAGTTCATCCCTGACTAAAATCCTGCGGCCTAAGAAGATTGTTAGGCATGATGTTTTTGATGGGTTCAGCATCAGCCACTGGCACCGCAGGAATGTGGTGGCCCAGTTCGTGAAGTGGAAGACCGGCACTTGTAAGGTTGAAGATGAGCTAGACAAGACCGTGGCCCACATCGACGAGACCACGCCGAAGGACTCTGAAAATGTGATCATCCCCTCCAACCACCATGATCACCTAATGCGCTGGCTCAATGAGACAGACCCCAAACATGAGCCCTGGAATGCGATTGTTTATCATGAGCTGATGTTGGCTTGTCTCCGTGAAGCCAAGCTGACTAGCAGAGGCGCGGAGTCCATTGACCCCTTTGCCCACTACGCCCTACCCAGGTTGAAGAGCCGGAGCAGGTTCCTGGGGCGGTATGACTCAGAGGTGGTGGCCGGGGTTGAGATCAGCCTGCACGGGGACAAGGGCAACAACGGGGCCCGGGGATCCATCAAGGGCTTCTCCAAGATTGGGATCCGATCCGTGGTAGGACACTCCCATACCCCTGGAATTGAAAAGGGGTGCTACCAAGTGGGCACGTCCACAGGGGAGAGGGACTTCACGCAAGGCCCCTCCAGCTGGATGACTTGCCACTGTATCATCAACCCGGATGGGAAGCGTCAGCTGATTTTCATCACTAACGGGTGCTCACCTCTCACCTAGAGGACTGAACTAAATGGCCAAGATGTGGAAGCCTCCTGGTTTACACCAGCGCTCCTATCAGATCCTCCGGTACCTCCAGAACAAATGGCCGGCGCCGTACCCTGTTCAAATCAGGTGGGTCAAAGATCTGGTGGATGATGAGGACCCGGAAGATCGTCACTATCACGCGGAGTGCTACAGAGACGGGCTCAAAATCATCATCAAGCTTTCCAAGCGGCGGGTGAGAACCTATGCGGAAATGTCTGAAACGGTCATCCATGAGTATGCCCACGCGCGAGACATAAAACTCAAGAGGCTGGAAGACAAACTGGACAGGTTTGCTCACGGGCCTGAGTGGGGCCTGTACTTCGCCGAGATGTACTCAGATTTTAATGATGACCTGGGCTGGGAGGTATCCAGAACCTACTGAGCTGGCGCAAGCGCTTGCGTTGACGCTATCCTTTTGGCCGGGGGGAGCATGGCAGTTCAGGAAGCTCAAAATGATGGGGTGAGCGGACACCGTTGGGGAGACCAAGGTGTGTGCTTCACCGGGGCCGATTCCAAGCAGCGAGCTGCTGTGGTGGGTCGAGTCATTACCGCCCAAAAGGGCGAAGACGCGAAAAGCGTAGCCACCCTAGAAGACATCGTGCAGAAGATGGATTCAACCTCGGTGCTCTGGTTGGAGCAGTTGCTCCCGGAGCCCGTAGAAGCCCCGGCGCGGCTGGTGCCTGGCACAGTCAAGAAGGCTGATGATGAAATGCACATCGTTTGGTCTGAGGTTTACATCCCCGACTTTCCGGACGCACATGGCGACTTCATGCGCGCGGAGCACATCCGGAAGATGGCTCACAATTTCCTGGCTGCGGGGAGGGTCAACAAGGTTGACGTTCAGCACGATAATGTGGCGCGGTCGAATGTGGAAGTGGTTGAGTCCTATATCGCGAAGGAAGGGGATCCCGTATTCATTCCAGGCAGTTGGGTGGTGGGCGTTAGAGTGCTGGATGAGGCGCTCTGGGAGGCTGTGAAGTCCGGAGAGCTAAATGGCTTCTCCATGCAGGCCAAGGTTTTCACCAAGAATGTGGAGATTGAGGTGGACATTCCCCCCGAAGTGATCGGCTCCACTGAGCGGGGCCCGGACCCTAGCACTGGACACCGGCATAAATACTCAGTACGCTTTTCGGACAATGGTGAATTCCTCGGTGGCCAGACCGATGTAATCAATGGTCATTTTCACAAAATCATAAGAGGATCAATCACTGCCCCCCCGATTGTAGCTGCGACAGGTGCGCCAGATGGTAGTGATGAGCACCACCATCGTTACACGTTCCTGGACAAGATTTTTGGTGTGCCTCTTGACTCTGAGGCGCGTGAGTTGGTGGAGTAGCCATGAGAATTAAAATGCGGGCTACCGAGCTAGTTGATGGGGATGCGGAATTTATCTCATTAGTTGGAACCGGGGCGATCCGACAGCCCTTCAAAATCATCAAGTCCGAAGACGAAGACGACGGGCAAAACAAGAAGAAGGGGGGGACCGTAATGGAGAGCCTAACTAGAATGTTCCATCGGCAGGATCGACTGCTGAAGGCTGAAATTGTTCCTGAGTTGCTCGCGGTAGCGGTGGCCCCGGACATGGACCTGGAAAAGGTGGTGGCGCTTCTGGCCAAGGCCGAGCTTCACACCGATGAAGTTCAGGAGATGTTCGAAGGCGACGGCGAAGACCGCAAGCTGGCGGCCACGCTCTACATCCAGAAGGGCGCAACGGCATTCGAAGATGCCGGGGAACACCAAGTCAACGTGGGCATTTCCGCGGGCATCACTGCTGTGTGCTTGGTTCGTGAGAAGAGCTTCATGCCGTTTGCGGACACCGAGACCTTCGGCGATGCGATGAAGGCCCAGGGGTTCTTCCCCTCCTTCCGCCTGGCCAGTGAAGTGCTGGAAGACAAGCTCTTTGAGATCAGCATGAAGGCAGCCACTCCCGAAGACATGGCCACCATGCTGGATGTAGCTACCAAGGATTTCGGCGGTGCGCTGATTTCGATGGCCAAGAGTCTTCCTGCGGAAGTCTTCAAGCTGGATGCTGTTGTCCGCAAGGGCAGTGATGACCCGGTGACGGGCACGGGTGCTTCTGGTGATGGTGAGGCCGATGCACTGCCCAATGAAGTTTCGCCCGGCTCCAGTCTGCCGGCGGGCTCCAGCGGCGTGAAGGGCGCGATGAAGAATCAGGATGATCCCGACGAGGACGCGGAGAAGGCCAAGAAGAAGGGCAAGGACGCGGACGCCGGGGAGAAGTCTCAGCTGGACAAGCTGATGGCTGCGGTTGAAGGCATTGCAAAGACCGTAGAAGAGGGTCTGAGCGGTGTGACGAAGGAGGTGACCGATCTGGGCAAGCGAGTTGCTCAGGCTGAATCGGTGGCCAAATCGGCCGATGAGGCCACTCGGGGGCGGGTTCGTTCTTCGGGAGAAAGTGAAGAGGGCACCGGGTTCGTGCGGAAGGATGATGGGGAGGCCTACATTCCCCTGATTGATTCGGCACGGGATCGAGAGCCGCTGAACTAAGGAGAACGAGACCTAACAAGTCCAAACGGTGATACGGGGGGTAGAACCATGGCGAGCAACGCTGAACTCATTCGAAAGACCGATCTGGTCATTGGCAACCTGACAGCAGATGGTGGTGACTTGAACGCTGAGCAGGCCAACCGCTTCATCCGCAAGCTCATCCAACAGCCCACGCTGTTGCGACAAGTTCGCACGGTGGAGATGAACGCGAACACGCGGAACATCAACAAAATCCAATTCAACAAGCGCATCCTTCGGGCCGGCGCTTCCACTGTGGCTTTGACCACAGAGGCGGATGATCACGCTGTTGCGCTCGACACCTCGGCGGCTGGGCAGCTCAAGCGAGCGAAGGTCAAGACCGAGCAGATTGTTCTGACCACGAAGGAGCAGGTTGCAGAGGTGCGGCTGCCTTACGACGTGATCGAGGACAACATTGAGCGTGGCAACATCGGCGCCCAGACGGACGTAGGTGGTACCGCGGCTGGTGGTGGACTGGTGGACACGATCATCACGCTCATGGCAGAGCGGGCGGCCCTCGACCTGGAAGAGCTTGCGATTCACGGGGACGAGTCCCTGGGTGCTTCGCAGTCCTTCCTGGATCAGTTCGATGGCTATGTTGAGCTGACGCGGAATGGCGGCAACGTCTCCGATCAGGGCTCTGCACTCATCACCAAAACCACGTTCAAGAACGGTATGAAGGTCATGCCGGATCAGTACCTCCGGCGCCGGACCTCCATGAAGCACTTTGTTTCCCAGGACCAGGAGACGGAATACCGTGACACTCTCGCGGATCGGGCAACCGGTCTCGGCGATGCGACGATCCAGGGCAATGCCCCGGTCGGCGCCTACGGTGTTCCGGTGGAAGCGCTCACCCTGATGAATGAGGATGAGGGGCTTTTCACCGACCCCTTGAATCTTCTCTGGGGCGTGCAGCGGCAGATGACGATGGAATTTGACAAGGACATCAGTGCCCGGGTCTTCATCATCGTGGTCTCCATGCGCGTGGCGATCCAGATCGAAGAGGCTGAGGCCGCGGTGCTCTACACTAACATTGGGACTGCATAAGAAGCAGTCGGCTGACTAGCCGGGAGGCTCCCAGGTTCAGGCCTGGGGGCCTCTTTCCTTTTGTGATACCGTATCCAGGCGGATAGCATGAGGCGACCCGCGAAAACCCATGGAGGGGGAATGCAATGGGACTTCTAGTTCAAGATGGACAGATTGGAATCAGGCTGAAGACTATCAATCGCTATGGCTTCAAGGCCTTGGTTTTCGAAAGCGGTGTGGTTTACGTGATCGAGGATCGGGCAGAGCGGCAGCGGTTGATATCTACGGGCTTCTTTGAGCTGGTGGATTTGGACCCCGCGGAATACGTGATTGTCCAGAGCAAGAACCGTGATGTGGCGGTGTTGGATCCGTTCACCGCGGCGAAGCTCACGGCGATGGATCAGATGACAGCCCAGATGGAGGCTGCTTCTGCGGTCCAGGCTCCGGCGCCGAAGAAGAGCAAGGCGAAGGGCAAGCCTAAGATCAAGACTAAGCCCCGGGACACCGTGGCGGGTGAAGGGGAAAGCCCCGGGATTCCGGTGTAAGCCATGGCGAGATTCCAGACCGTCGCAAAGCTTCGGGACCGGTTGGGTTATGCCAATCGGGACGATATTAACGGGGCCATTGGGGGGGTTCTGGATGACACCGTGCTAGCCCTGGAAGGTAAGCTCCGAACGAAGTTTGATCGCGTCACTGTGGTAGATGAGTTCATGGTGCTCAGCAAAAACTACGGGTTCAATCAACTAACGCGGATGGTAAAGCTGGACCTTTCGCGCGGGTTCGTGGATGATGGAGAAGCTATTACGGTTTTCTTGGCAGCCGCGCGTGGGAGCTTGGACAATACTGGCGCCCGCGTGGACTTGAAGGACGTGGACAGTCCCCAGAACCCCAGTGGGGTTGATCACACGATCCTGGAGGATGCTGAGCGCGGGCGTATGATCATCACGGATTTCAGGATGCCCCACCAATACGTTAGGGTGACATACACCTCAGGATTCACTACAGAGGGCGGAGATCCCGATATTTATTCGGGGATTCCAGTTTGGCTGCAGAGCTTGGCTCAGGTTCAGGGTGAGCTTCTGGCCATGACCAATCCGGTGTTGAATCCTGGAGTGCAGAGTGAAGTGACCAGAACCCAGTTCGAAGCTCCGCGTATAACGGAGCTGCGTAGGACTATGGAGGATGCCCTCCACAGTCATGTCTGCATGGGCCCCGGTTACTCCAAGCCGATCAAGTATGCGGCTACAGCGGTGCCCTGATGGCTAAACCGGAGTTCTCCCTCACCTTTGAATATGGGGGCAAGCGCTTCACTGACGCGGCAAGGGGCCTGAACGCCTTTGCTGACGCTGTTTATGTGCCCCTGGATGATCTGGGCCCCGAAGTTAAAAAGGTCTTCAAGGACATCCTGGACACTGTGGCGGACGCCATGAAGCAGCGGCACTCAGACGGTTGGAGCCCCACCCGGAAGGGCCCGTTGGGAGACCGGGCTGGGCGCCTGGCCAAGCGGAGCGGGAAGATGGTCAAATCCATCCAGCGCTCTGTGAAGGTGAAACGGCTGAACAAGAAGGAAGTGATAGGGGCTATCGGGGGCAACGTGGCTGCGCGCACCCATGAGCGGGGAGCGGTGATCCGGCCCAGGAAGAAGAAGTTTTTGGCTATCCCTTTGCCGGCGGCCCTGGACTCGCGCGGGGTTCCCAAGAAGACCAAGGCCAGGGATTGGCCTAATCTCTTCGTGGTCACCTCCAAGAAGGGCAATCTTCTCCTGGTGAGAAAGAAGGGCGCGGGCATCGAGCCCATGTATCTTCTGACCAAGAAGGCAGTGATACCCAGGCGGCTGGGGCTGCAGGCCACGCTTACGAAAGCGGCGCCCACATTCAATGACCTGCTCTTTGATCTCATCGTGAGGAAGATCCAGAAGAGCATCAGTTCATAGGGGAACCCATGGCCCTGAATACTCACAGTATCCGAGAGCGGGCACTCCAAGCCCTGCAAGCAACGCTCTGCACTATCAGGCGGAATGAGCCTCCCACCAACCAACCTAATGCGGACGGGTACCAGTTCGATCTGGAGGCTGTGAACATTATCAGAACGCCACTCACTGAGAACCAGTTCAGAGCCAACGCTGCGGTGGGGATCCTGGAAAATGACGGGACTCTCAACCATGAGCTGCAGACTGATAGAAACATCCTGAATGTGACTCTGGAGCTTTTTCTGCGGGTGCCCCCGGACGAAGAGCCTTCAACTTGCTTCAATGCCTTCCTCACCGATATACACCGCTGTATCCGGGACAATCGGACTCTGGATGACCTGGTTTCGGCTATCACGATTGAGAGCAACGCAGTGGATCCAGACAGTTACCAGGACAGGCAGATTGACGGGGCTATGTTCGTGATTCTGAGCTTCAAGACCGCTGAGGACGACCCGCGCGAGCGGGTGCCTGGCGTGATTCCGGCCTAGGCCCTAAACTCTCTCACAAACTGTGGGGGGTGTAACATGGCTGCCAGGAAACGGCGCACGTTTGTGCCTATTCAGGAAGAAGGTGAGCGCTTCGAAGTAGAAGTGTTGCCGCCGAAACCGAAAGAAACCCCCCAAGTGGAATCAGCCCCTAAAGGAGTTGGTGGTTCCTACACAACCGATGAGAAGGGCAATCGCACTCTTGTCAGCTGAGGCTAATAGCCCGGGGGTTTGACCAATGGCTACCATTCTTTTCAATCGTGGGCTGGTGCTCGCGGAACTGGAAACCATCTTCAACGTACCGGAAACGCCGATGGCATCTACGGATTCCATCCTGGTTTCTGAGCCTGACTTCAGTGTGGATGTCACAACCATTGACCGGACTAACCTTAAGTCTTCGATTTCCCAGGATCCGGTTGTGGTGGCGCGAAAGGTCGCCGGCCTAACCTTCGCCCATGAAGTGCGTGGTTCGGGCGATGCAACGGGGGCGACTGCACCACAGGTAGGTGACTGCATCCAGGCCTGTGGTTTCAGTGAAACCCAGATCACCGCGGGCACGGCCACCATCATTTCGGATATTCCCCACCCGGTGAACAGTCCTGCTGGCTCTTTTACTTTTGCGAAGACCACAGGTTTCACGGGCACGCGCCCGCGCATCATCACTTTGGAATGTACGATGGCAGGGGCGAGCGGGGTGGCAGAGTTCACGGTTTCTTCCCCGGCTGTTGGGGATCAAGCGGCTACAAGCCTCACCACTCAGGTGATGACTGATGCCATGGCTTTCGATCTGGAAGATGAGATGACCCCTTCTCAGATTACGCCTACCGTCGGGGCTGTTGATTTTGACGCAGGAGACACCTTCGTGATTTGGGTTGTGCCGGTGGGCTACCTCTACCAGCCGGTCTCTTCACTCTTCAAGTCCCTGACCATCTACACCTACTATGATGGACTGCTGCATGAGATGACTGGCGCGCGGGGAACCTTCACGGTTGAAGGTGCGGCCGGCGGCTTCGCCAACTTCAACTTCGACTTCACGGGTTCCTACGTGGCTGCGGTGGATGCTTCGATTCCGGCTGGCGCCGTCTTCGAAAGCACTCTCCCCAACCAGGTTGAGCTGGCTGATCTCCAGGTGGTTGGCGGCATCGACGGGCCTTCGCCTTCGATCTGCGCGCAGTCCTTCACCATCGACATCGGTAACAGTGTCAACGTCAAGGAGTGCATCAATGCTCCGGACTCCATCGAAGGTGCTGAGATCACGGACAGAGTGCCGGTTGGGGGCTTCAACCCTGAAGCCCTGGTTGAGGCAACTCACCCCTTCTGGGCCAACCTCGCGGCTGGTGAGCGGGTGGTGCTGGGCGTGCGCGTGGGCAAGACCCAGGGCAACGTGGTCTCCTTCTTCATGCCATTCGCACAGTATTCGGAGATCGCGTATGGCAACCGGAATGACATCCGGATCTATGATGTAAGTCTCAACTTTGCCGCGGAGACTGCTGCGGGCAACGATGAGATGTATATCCACTTCAGCTAAGTCTTGCGCAAGCGCTTGCGTTTGATCTAGCTTTCAAGTGTTACGGGGCGCAACTCTTCGGGGGGTGGGTTCGTTTCGTTTCTGGGGGGTCCGGGCTGTTTATCGGGCCGGGCCCCCTATCTCGACCCCCCACCCCATAGCCAAATCCATGGAGGGAAAATGGCACTTCGATCAATCGACCTAACAGGCACAGACACGTTTGGAATCGACGACGACCCGGACAAGGGCACAGACGCCGCGACCAAGTTTGAGTTTCGCCGGCTGACCCCAGCCCTGGAAGGCTGGGTGAGGGACAAGGCCACCTCATTCACCGAGGGTGTGGACGGGGATGCAGAGGGCCACTTTGAGCCTAACAAGGCCTGCCTGGCAATGATGCTGGTAGCCCTGACAGGTTGGGCAAACCTTTTGGATGCGAAAGGGAACCCGATTGCCTTCTCCACCAAGAAGATGAACATTGCCGGGCGGAATCTGGAGGTTCCCGATCAGAAGGCCATCGACTGCCTTCAGCTGGACTGGATCCGTGAGCTTCATGAGAAGGTGAGCAACGTGAACCAGGTGGAGGATGAAGAGGTAAAACGCTCAGGCTCGTAACTCTCGGCAGAGAGCTATTGCCTGAACGGAAGTGCGACACCTGCACCAGGCAAGTGGAGTGGGGCTGCGAGCAAAACGCCCTGGTTCCCATCGAGCTGGACGGGGGGTTAGTTTTCCGGTGCCCACTCCGGGGTTTCTTGGAGGCTCCGGAGTGGTTCAATGAGCTGATCTTTCAATACAACCTGTTCAAAGATGGGTTCCTGCCTGAGCCCGGGACCTGGAAGGATCAATCGGCTAGACTTCTCGTATTCTTTCACACGATTGACCACGCCCTAAATGATGCTGCTGAAGCAAAGAAACAAGCGGAAGCGGGAAGGAAAGTAGCAAGGACCAAAGCCCCAGCGGAACCGTACCAACCCCGAAACCTTTTCGGTAAATAACATGGACAGAGAATTCAAGTTCATTTTTAGATTCAAGAATCAAGCCGGTGGCCCCTTGAAGGATGCCAAGGGCAAGATGATCAGCTTAGCGAAGGCCACGAAAGTCTTTGCCACGAATCTAAAAAGAGGAACTATCAATCTCCGTGCGATGCTGACTATCCTGTCTCAGGTCAGTAAGAAAATGGGTGTGTTTGGTCGGAGGATGCGCGAGGCGGGTACCCTTGCCACGGGGGCCCTAACACTCCCAATCGTGGCGTTGGGCGCAGGGATCCTGAAGACAGCGGGTAGCTTTGAGCAAGCCTTCAACCAGATCCAGGCAGCGACCGGAAAAACCCTTGATCAGTTGACAGAAGTGAGAGCGGTGGCCAAAGAGTTGGGCGCCACCACTGCCTTCACCGCGACTCAAGCGGCTGAGGGTTTCTTGCTGTTGGGCAAGGCTGGTCTGGAAGTCCATGAGCAGTTGGATGCTATTCGCCCGGCTTTGAACCTGGCGGCGGCCGGTACTATTTCTCTGGGCCAAGCTTCGGCGATCACCACCAGTGTGCTCCGGGGATTCAGTCTCCAGTCCAAGGACATCAAAGACGCGGTTGACATTCTTGCCAATACCGCGCGGAACACCAAAACCGATATCACTGGGCTGGGTAACGCCTACACCTTTGTGGCGACACAGGCCACCCAACTGGATCAGAGTCTCCTTGACACCAGTGTGGCTCTGGGCGCAATCGCCAACGCGGGTATCCCTGCCTCACGCGCGGGCCGGAACCTCTCGGCGGCCTTCCAATCCCTATCTGCCCCGACTAACCAGGGGCGAAAGGCAATCCAGGATCTGGGGCTGGAAGTCTTCGATACTGAGGGCAAGTTCAAATCCATCATCGAAATTGCCAAGGATCTGCGAGCGAAAACCAAAGACCTGTCCACCGAAGCCAAGGCTGCGGTCTTCGGGGACATCTTCAGCAAGCAGGGCGCGCGGGCGATTGGAGCCCTGGTGGCTCAAGCGGATTCTCTGGATACCCTCAAGGCCAAGATTGCTGATTTTGGTGGAGCTGCGGAAGAGGCGGCCAAAGCTCAGCTCAAAGGTCTGTTTGGGGCCCTGCGAGAGTTGAAGTCTGCGGTTGAGGACTTCGCCATTGAGATCGGAGACTCAGGCCTACTGAAGCGGGTGACTGCGATGGCCCGAAGCTTCACTGAGTGGATTCGGACCTTGGATGGAACTAACGCCAAGGTTGTGAACACTGTGGTGGTGATCCTCAGTCTATTGGCTGTTGTCGGCCCTCTGTTGGTGGCTGTAGGCCTAATAACTATTGCAATGGGCGCGATGGCTAACGCCACCGGCAACGCCATCAAGGCTCTGGCTACCTTGTGGAGGGTCATTGCCGCCAAGGTGATTCCGACCATCCTGAGCTTGAATATCGCCATGTTGGCCAACCCCTTTGTGATTATTGGTACCACGATTGCGATTCTGATTGGCCTCTACGTCAAATTCAGGAAGACAGTAGTCACCTGGGGTGATGAAACTTTCCGGGTGATGGACGTGCTGGGGGCAGTCTTTGATATCTGGAAAGAGAGGGTGGTGAAAAACTTCACAATTATTGCGGACTTCTTCAAACGGTTCAGCATCGACCTATCAGGGATCTTTGATTTCATCAGCCTTGATTTTTCGTTTGTGGGTAAAGTCTTCAAGGCTGTGGGCAACGGGATCATCAAGACCATGCAGCTGATTGTATTGACCATCAAAACTGGTTTCACAGTCATTGGTATTTTCCTCAAGAATCTGGTGGGGATTGTGGGGGATTTCCTGAAGCCCCTTCTGTTGCCACTCCAGGTGATCGGGGATGCTCTTGTAAATGTCTTCACCAAGGTGGGGGGCTTCATCGGTGGAGTCTTCTCTAAGCTTGCGGATGTCACCGGGAAATTCTTCGGGGATGTTGGGAATGACCTGAAGACCCTTGCGAAAAATGTTGACTTTGACTTCGGCGGACTGCTTGACAACCTGATCCCCCCGGAGCTTGAGGGGGAAGGGTTTGGTGCGCGCCTTGTGGAGGGGATCCCCACAGCGCTGAGGGAAGGCCTAGCAGAGGGGCGGGCGATCATTGCGAGTGATCCACTTGGGGAAGCCTTCGAAGCAGTCGCGAAGCGCGCGGGGGACCGTTACAAGGCGAGCTTGCCCGAAGGCGCCAAGGAAGGTTTGGAGGCTGCCAAGGAAGTCCTAAGCGGGTCCGAAGGTGATGAGACTGTGAAGGTTGCCAAGACGCTAGGCCAGCGGATTGGAGATGCTCTCGCCCTAGGCTTCAAGAATTTCACCAAGGGCTTCAAGGATGCTAGTGATGAGTTCGTGACCACTTCACGGAATGCCACTGAGCAGGGTGCGCAACTCTTCAAGTCTTTTGCGGATTCCTCCCAAGAGGCAATCAAGGGCTTCATCACCGAAGGCAAGTTTGATATCAAGAGCATCGGCACCGCGGTCCTGGATACGATCAGCGATATCCTGGCCCAGCGGATCACGGGGGGCATCGCTGCAGCCATCTTCGGGGAACCGGCTACTGGGGATGTGAAGGGAACCGGGAAGGGCACAGGCGGGCTCCTGGGGGCTGCGGGTGGCCTCTTCGGTAGCCTCTTCAAGGGAGGAGGCGGCGGCGAAGAGGTTGGATCCGGTGTAGGAGAAGCCAATACGGATATCCTTGGAGGACTGCTGTCTCAGACGGACTCTTTGAATGCGGCCACTGAGGCTGCCACAGTGACAACTGGTGGCTTCTTCTCCTCGCTAAGCAGCACGTTCACTGGCCTGTTCGATACCCTCTCCACCGGGCTGACCAGCTTGTTTTCTGGGGGTGGCGGAGAAGGTGGAGGGGGGCTCTTCGGCATCATCGGCGGCCTGGTCAAGACTGGAGTAGGCGCTGCTCTGGGGGGTGGCGCAGGATCCGTCACGTCTGCACCAACTGGTATTGGTGGGGCTGCTGGTTTTACCATCACCCGCGGAGCGGCTATGGGCGGGATCACCGGGGATGGGCCTAACGCCATCCAGGGCATTGCCTCGATGTCCAAGGGACAACGGAACCGGGCTAACAAAAGACGATTCCGCACGGGGGGGATTACTGACTCCATCCCTGCCATGCTATCACCAGGTGAAGCGGTGGTGCCTCTGCCTGACGGCCGGCGGATCCCTGTGGACATGAAGGGCGCACAGGGCAGCAGCACTACGATCAATTTTAACCTGCCTCCGGGCACTGACGTGGATTCGTTCAGAGAGAGTCAGGCGCAGATTGGTGCGGCCATGGCTAGAACGGTCAACAAGGCAAATGCAAGGAACACCTAACAATGGCAATTCAAGTCTTCGAAGAAGTGCGCTTGGATCCCAAGATTTCTTTTGGGTTCACAGGCGGCCCCCGATTCAAGACCACGGTGGTGACTAACCCCGGTGGCTATGAGCAGCGCAACATTGACTGGTCTGTGTTTAAGCATGAGTTCAGCTGCACCTTCGAATCCAAGACCCAAGCTGAGCTGGATATCATCAGAGCTTTCCATATTGCTATGCGCGGGCAGGCGGTAGGCTTCCGCTTCTTCGATCATCGGGATATGTGTACCGACCAGGCGGGGATAGTTGCCGCGATTCAATCCGGGGCCTCAATCATCGACCCCACCACCAGGATCCCAAGCATACCAGCGGCGGGGGTTCTCACCGCATCAATCATCACAGCATCAGCAGACATGGGCGACCAGACCCACCAGATCACCAAGACCTACACGGTACCCACGCTCGCGGGTGATGTCTACGTGCGGACGCTTGTGAAGATTGCTTCCGATGCCCACTTCAATGGCTACATCAATGGAAGCGTGGACGCGGCTGCCACAGTGGATGAAGACACCGGGATCATCACGTTTATGGATTCGGTTTCCGCCACTGATGAGATAACGGCTGACGCCATCTTCGATGTGCCGGTGCGGTTTCGAAATGACTACATGCCCGAAACCCTGGTGTTCTTCGATAGCGGTGGGGTGCAGGGCGTGGACCTTGTGGAGATTCGGCTCTAATGCCCCGGACTACTACAGCGAATATGGACGCCCACTTGGCCCAGACCGTGACCACGTTGGCCACTATCTGGAAAATCGTAAGGCAGGACGACGTGACTCTGCTTTTCACAGACCATGACCAAGACATCACCTTTGATTCAGAAGTCTATGAGAGTGAGGATGGGTATGACCGGTCAGATATCATTTCCCGGGATGATGGGAGCCCTGATAACTTCTCTGTGAAAGGTCCGATCACAGTCGGCGGGGTGACTATCGAGGATATCCAAGAGCTGCGGTTTGACGGGGCGATCATCGAAATTTCCATTGTCAACTGGCAAGACACATCAGCGTCTATGGGGCGCATCATCTACCAGACTGGTGAAGTGGGGGAGATCCGATCAGAGCGGGTGGGCGAGTACGAGCTAGAGGCCCGGGGCCTAACACAGCGCTTTGCCCGGAGAGTGGGGGCGGTGATTGGCCTGTCATGCAGAGCTGATCTATTTGATTCTCGGTGTTCCAATCCGCTGGATCCTAACAGTGTTCAAAAGGTTGACTTTGAGATCATTGGGGAGGTCTCTGCTGTGGCAGATAGACGAAGCTTCACGGTGGAGAATGAATCCCTGGGCGCGGCGGACCTGGACCTATCCACGGGCGGGGGTAACTCCATCACTCAAGTTTCGGATGGGTCTATTGTCTATGACCCCACGGCAATAGATGGCACAGAGGCTTACCCCTTTGAGGTGGGCACCGCGGATGCGCTCCAACTTTTGGATGCCAACACCAACGCAGGGGAGTTCTACATCCAGACGGCAGACATTGATTTGTCCACAGTTTCAGGCGGCACCTGGCAACAGATTGCATCCATGGAGGCCACCTATGATGGGCAAGGGTTCCGAATCCACACCTACTCGGGAACAATGTCGGGTTCTCTTGGTGGCGGGGTTTTTGAGGGTATCACCTCCACGGGTACGGTGAAGAACCTGATGTTGGAGGATCTTGACTTTGAAGAGGCAATCAACCAAAGGAGTGGGGTTCTGGCCGGGCAATGTAGCGGTGCCACGATCCTGAACATCCTGGCGATCAACTGTAGTTGGCAGATTGATGCGAGTAGCATCACTTTGGCTTTGGGCGGTTTGATTGGTGAGTGCATAACATCTTGCACTGTCCAGAATTGCTATTCTGATGTGACCTTCATTGACAATTCCACCACTAACTTCTCCCCTATTGAAGGGGTGATTGGGAGGGATGACATCAGCGGCACTTTTGCCGGGCTCTACTATAACGCTGACGTTTTCACATTAGTGCCGACACTTCAAGAGGAATCGCTCACAGTTCCTGTGACTGCGCTGGAGGAATGGCAGGCTAAAGCCAGATTCACCTTCGATGAGTTTGATTTCCGCCAAGTCTTCAAGCACCCCGTTACAGTGGGCTCTACCAACATCCCGGTGACCATTGACCAGGACGCTGGCACCATTACCAGATCAGCAGGGAACTGGACATCAGACGGGTTCGTGGCTGCCCAGACCTTGGAGCTGCAGGATTCCGTTTCCAAGGCGGGCTTTGTTTCGAAGATCGCGGCCGGCGGGGTGACAGCCACGATTCTCACCATTGATGATGGAACTCTACCCGATGAAGACATTACGATTGTGACAGCTCGCGCGGGCACCCTGGACATCGACATGATCGAGAAAGGGTTGACCGATGGCGTCCAGCAGCTGGAGATCCGCCACCCGGATGCTCTCCGCGGGGATTTCGTGAGCGGAACCCTGGCCTGGACAGAGGTGACCCCAGGCTCTAGCACGGTCGCTGTGGAGGTTTCCAAAGACCTGGACTCCTACAGCAGCCAAACCAGTGGAGCCGCTCTGGTGGGATTCTCAGGCTCTGAGAGCCTATTGGGGGACTACCTGGGGATCCGGATCATTCTGACGCCTGATGGATCGAACTACCCCACGGTGGAGGACATGATTTTGACCTTCCTGACGGACGCCAAACCCCTGGGCGCGCGGGATGAGCTGTTCAAATACGGCACGGTGAAGTGGACCAGCGGCGCCAACATCAACCGCCAGATGGAGATCAAAAGCTCAGATGAGGCTTCGGGGGTGATTACCCTTTTTCTGCGAATGAATGCTGACATTTCTGTGGGGGATGAATTCACGATGGTGCCAGGCTGTCCCAAAGACTTGTTCAGCTGCACCCGGACCTTTCGAAACACTCTCAACTTCCGGGGAGAACCCTACACCCCTGGCCAGGATCATCTTCTCCAAATCCACACCGCTCAATCGGGATCCGGGGCTGATGTCACCTTGGGCAATGCCAAGGCGCATTTGCCGAGGGATCTGGATGTTACTGTCTAACGTGATCATCAGAGAAGCCCGGACCTACCTGGGCACACGGTTTCGGCACCAAGGACGTGACCGAAAATCGGGGGTAGACTGTGCGGGGCTCATCCTTGTGGTGGCCAATGCGGTAGTGCCCGGGTTCAAATTCGATTTTACCACCTACAATCGCTACCCAGACGGCACCACCATCATGAGGTTGGCTCTGGAGAACATGGAGAAGATCCCTATTGAGCGCGCGGGCCATGGGGATATCTTTGTTATGTTTGACGTGGATCCTGCGTGGCCTTGTCACTTGGCCTTTGTCACAACGGACAAGCGGAGCTTGCAGGTTCTCCATGCGGCGGCGATGCGGCGAAAGGTTGTAGAGCACATCCTGAGCCCAGACTGGAAGCAAAAGATTAACGCGGCGTTTCGTTTCAAAGGTGTTTAGGCCATGGCTCAAGTAGCGGCTTCAGTTGCAATCTCAGTGGCAATCCAGGCAGTCAGTCGGGAACTTGCGGGAGTCACCGAGCAAGTCGGCGCGCGGATGGACGATCAGCGTCTCACCCAATCAAACGTAGGGGCGCCGATCCCGGAAATCTACGGGGTGGTTCGGATGGGTGTAAACCTGATCTGGGCTGGTGCCACAAACGAAGTCAGAACCCAACGGACCCAGAGCGGCAAGGGGCTTGGTCCGCCCCCCGTTCGAACCGTCACCTTCGCTTACTTCGGCAACTTCGCTTTCAGCGTTGGCCAGGGAGAGGTGAAGGCCCTGAGGAAAGTCTGGGCTGACAAGAAGCTGATCTATGATGCTAGTGGGGACAGCCCCACGTTCTTCAAATATCCTGACTCAACCTTCAGGTTTCACACGGGTACGGAAGACCAGGAAGTGGACCCGCTTATCCAAGCGGCGGAGGGAGACTTCACTCCGGCCTTTCGAGGCCTAGCGTATGTGGTCTTCGAAGACTTCCCGCTGAATGACTTTGGCAACCGTATCCCACAGATGGAGTTTCAAGTTTCTGCAGCGCAACCTTCCGCGTTCACCAAGACAGCGCTTGCCCATACCCGTGTCCCTTCGGTATTCGCAAGCAACAATGTTGCGGTGCTACCGGCTCTCAGAAAGCTCTATATCATATCTGCCAACGATGGGGCCGCCGTGATCAATATGGATACCCTGGTGGAAGAGCAGTTCAGAGATAGGACCACGGACCCGAATTGGTTCGGAAGTATTTCTGACGGTGGCTTCGGGGACTCAGCAGCGGAATATAATCCGCAAGGGATGGCCACAGTGCTTGGCAGGCTCTTCATGATTGGGGTCACAGGTGGAACAGGCAATCCGTTGTTTTCTGAGTTCAATCCTCTTGATCTATCTTTGTTAGATAGAGGGGTTAAATTTCGCCCTACCTCCAAGGCGCCTACTGGTGTCAATAACAATGTCTTTGTCGGCACGGAAATTGTGACCCTGGCTGGACCTACACCAGGAGTGTGGCTAGCGGGTAAGGGATCCGCATTGGATCCTGTTGGCTCCTTTGCTGCTAGGTTCTTCTGGGTAGATAAAGAGCAGTCTGGTGGTTTCTTCCGGTCTTCTATAGACCGTTTCAACAGAGCTGGTATAGAGACTCCATTCGCTAATCCCCTGGATGGGTGGAATAACCCCTTCGGAGCATTCGCGGACAATGATGGGCGTTTGTGGGTTCTGTGTGCTGACCAGACAGCACAAGAAAATGGCCCTGCCGGCTACAGAGCAGGCTTGATCAGATTCAAAGCGGAGATCCACGCGGCTGCTATACCCCTATTTGGGCCGAGGGTGGCTGTTAGTTCGAAAACCTTCAATTTGTCTGGGTTGAGTGTTCACTTCAGACCTGCGAGTACGTCAAACGCTGAGGCTTCCTCTTTTTGTTACGACAAGACCACAGGCTATATCTTCATTATCAGCAGCACTGCGGGGACCGAGACCTTCTACAAGATGCTGGTGTGGGATCCGGCTACAGAGACCGAGATTCGCTCCAAGATTTTTGATAAAACCAACCGTTATTTCCTGACCAAAACCATGATGACTGTGCCGGTTACTAACGGACAGGTCTTCGCCATTGACCCTTCATCGACTAGCCCTTCGGAATCAGGGCTGGTTAGTATTGACTTCAACACCTTTGAAGTGACTCAACTAGCGGATGACACGATTACCGTAGGAGATCTTTCAGAATCTATTTTGATTCCAGAAGAAAATACTATCTATTCCTGGCCCTCCAGATTATCCACAGGCGACTTGGAGAGGTCTGCGCTGGATAGAGTTTCGATCGTCCCTGAAGACCTAGAAGATGTGATCACTCCGATTCTTGAATCGGTGGGTTTTGGTGTTAGTGAGATTGACATTGAGACTGGCTTGAAAACAGAGCCGGTGGCGGGGTTTGCTTTTCCAGGATCCCTGACCGGGAGGGAGGCGCTGCAACAACTCGCGTTTAGCTACCTCTTCGATGTGATCGAGCAAGATGCGGGTGTGTCGATTGTCCCGCGCGGGGAATCAGTCGCGGCTACGGCGACTCTTATTGATGAAGGTTTTGGGAAGCGCCCAGGAGAGCGGATTCTCTCTGAAGGCTTGGTGCAAACTCTAGATATTCCTTCGCGGATTGATGTGGTCTACCCTGATCCCGAGAGAGAGCACCTAACAGGTACACAGTTCGCTGTCAGAAACAAAGCCCCTTTCCCAACCCAGTTCAGTGACGATGCCAAGAAGATTGAAGTTGCGGTGGAGATGACCGGGGACAAAGCTGCCCAGCTTGCTGAGATACAGCTCTATAGCAACTGGGCCAACCGTTTCAAATTCGAGACGGGACTAAGCCCGGCCTTTCTGAAATACCTTCCATCGGATCTGCTGACCCTGACCAAGGAAGATGGCAGCACGGTGATTGCCAAGATCCAGGTTCAAAGACTGGGCCCAGGTTACACGTCCATCATCGAGGCAGTGGAAGAAGACCTGGACACCTACACCTCGGTTTCAGGTGGGATTAAGTCTGGCATCCCCCTGGAGGTGCTGAGCTACAAAGGCCCCACGCTACCGATCATCTTGGATCTTCCCCTACTGAAAGACGAAGACAGCACAGCCCAGAAATCAGTGACGGTCTACAGCGCATTCGGGGCCTTTGCTAGTGAATGGGAAGGCGCGCGGATGGAGCAATCTGAGGATGGTGTCAACTATACGGAATTCGACGCCAACGATACCTCAGCAGCCTGGGGCTATTTGGTAGAAGAGATCAAGCCTAAGGTTCTGGTTTACAATGACGTGACAGAAGAGTGGAGCTTCCCACCCGAGGTGCTCACCTTCGATCACACTACTTCCTTCCTGGTTTTCATGGTTTTCGGTGGAGCCCGGTTGGCATCAGTGACTGAGGCGCAAGTGCTTGCGGGGCTGAATGTCTTTGCCGTTGGGGATGAGGTGCTCCAGGCGGCCACGATTGTGGCGGGGCCTAACGATAATGAATTCATCTTCTCTGATCTCCTGCGCGGGCGTAAGGGCACAGAAGGCAAGACGATCAGCGGGCACACAACAGGGGCGCTGATCACCTGCCTGGACATAGCCACGGTTGGTGTGGGCAACTTCCCCATTTCCGCTATTGGGAATGAAGTGACATACATTGCCACCTCCAACAACGCGGAGAGAGAAACTCAGTCTGGTCCTTTTACCAAAACAATTCTTGGGAACTCTCTGAGGCCTTTCTCAGTGACCGATGTGAAGCTCACCCCCCAGCCGAAAGATTCTTCTGGGACTAACAGCCGGCCCACGGATCTCACTTTCAGCTGTACCCCCAGAGCTAGGCTAGGCGGGAACGCTTTTTGGAATGGTGAAGGAAACGTGGTTAACGGGGAGACCATTGATGAATTTGAGGTGGTCATTCTGAGTGCGGGGGGTCTTATTGGATTTCCCAAGAACCCGGGCTCAAGTTTTTGGTTTGTCAACACCTCTGTCACGTTGGCAAACGTGAACGTCGCCCCAAGCTCACCTAGCTTTACTGGAGTCATTTCAGCAAGTGAAAACTTCCAGGTTGATCTGGAAGATTTCGTGGTGAATCAAGGCGCCTACCAAGCGCACAACACTTTTGGGGGCGGCATCACCCTGACCATGGAAGAAGGGGATGATGGTCTAGGCCGAGGACGACGGGTTGTAACCAGTGACCCACCCTTCAGTGAGAATGGGCGGGTGTACTCCCTGGATGTCACAGAAGCGGTGACCTACACCAAGACAGCGGCAGAGCTACAGGCTGGCTTCACGATCCCAAACGCTGACTGGGAGACCGAAGCGGGTTATGTGGATGGGGAGTATGTCCACATCATGATCTACCAAAAGAGCGGCGTCAGTGCGGTTGGCCGCGGGTTCGCTGTGATCTACATCATCTGAGGAGAGACAATGGCTACCGACAATCTCGCACTAACAGAAATGACAACGGGGCAGGCTTCTCCCGAAGCTACGGGCAATGACGCCATCCAGCAGGTGGATGCGATTCTGACTGACCTGAGTGTGATTGCTCTGACTGATATGGATGAGACGCTCTCCAGCGCTGAAGTCCAACAGTTTGCAGCGCTGGAGTTCACGGGAACCCAGACAGGGCAGCACGCTCTGACGATCCCAGCCGGTGACCCGCACATGTGGCTGGTGAAGAACAACACCGTGGGTGAGTATCGAGTGGAGATGAAGTATGCGAGTGGGGAAACCTGTTTCATCCCCCCTGGCGCTAACGGCTACTGGGTGGTGTACGCGGATGGCACTGATGTCTTCAACCTGGGAGGCTATCGTCAATTCACGCGGGATGGCGCCTGGGCCGATGGGGTGGTGGACTTCGCCGAAGACAATTTCCTGGTGCGGTCTATCACTACCACTCTGGCCATCACCTTTGCCAACTTCATTTTGGGAAGGACCACCTGGGCACAGATCACTATCTCCGGAGCTGGAGCCCCTGATTTGACGCTACCCGCTGAGGGCGTTTTCATTGAGGGGACTTTCTCCACAGTAGAAAATGATGTGAACCATGTGGAGTTCATCGTGGTCAGCGACGTGGAAGCCAGTGAGAAGGTCATCGTCAGAGTTCATCAGGAGTAGCCATGCCCAGCAGAAACACCAGAATTCCGATGATCGCCCAGGCGGCTGCGGGCACCTTCACGCGCTGGAATGAAGCGCTGGGGGCCCTGGATACCATCCTGTGCGAAGACACCACGATCACGGTAGCCGGCTCTGACGTGCTGCTGACTCCCACGCAGTCCTTGAGGAACATGGGCCTGACCTTCGATGGCACCCCGGGCGCCGATCGGGATGTGGATGTGCTGGTGCTCCTGAGCACGCGGGCGCCCCCCAAGCGGTGGTGGCTCATCCGGAATGAGATTGATGTGGATGATGAGGTGACACTCCGGGTGCGGCTGGATCTCACCCCTACTTTCTCCTCTGTGATCATCCAGCCGGGCTTTGGGAAGTGGCTGGCCTATTTTGATGGCACTGAGCAAGTCCACATGGGGCTGGCCCAGGGATCTAACCGGCACCCCACGCGCGATGGCGCGAGCACAGAAGACACGCTCTCCATGGAGGTGGATGAGTTTCGAGACCGGACTCTATCAGGAAACACCACCCTGACCTTTGGCTCAGCCAGGAAGGGGTCCTACTACTTCGAAGTGGACTCTGCGGCCGGCGGCCACACGCTGACCCTCAGCGGTGCTACTATCATCCAGGGCACTTACAACACTGACGGCACTATCAACCATATCAAAGCCACTTCTATTCAAGGAGTGGGAGACGGTGGGAGTAAGTGGATCGCGGAGATTTTCCAGGAGTAGGCTGAAGTTCTAGCCGCCCAAGGAGATTATTGCTAATCTACTGCTCGTAAAACCTGTTTGAGAGAGGGGATCTGATGGCGATTGAAGACGATTTCAGTGACCCCACGAGTGCCGAGGAGTCGTTCAAGGCGTCGGGTGCCGAGTGACTCATCTCGATCGCCGCCATCAAGCTGGTATAGGAGCGCCGTACCATGGCCGATAGCTTTGTCCAGGTCCCGCCGGATGATACAGGAAAAAAGCTCGACACCGAACAGCTTACCGTCGGGGCGAACACTGTCGAGCGCGAGCGAATGCAAATCGCGGGGGCGCTTGCGACTGAAATCGCGGGGGTCCTGGCAACAGATCCCGCGGCCGGCGCTTTTGGCCTTGTTATTCGCCCCGCGGCTCTGGTATCACCCCAGATGTCGGACGCCACGGTGGCGACTGTGGCTGCGGGCTCGACCGGCTCGGTCGACAGTACCCAACTCACATCCGGCGTGACGGGCAAGCTACTCGGCTTCGAGGCGTCGGGCAGTGCGGCGTTTCGGGTAGACCTCCAGACAGTGCTGAACGGCGTCGCGACTACCAGGCTCACAAGGATCTCCCGCAGCGAGGGGATCTCCTGGGTGTCTCCCCACAAGGATTTATTCAAGCAGGTCGAGAGTGCAACCGCGGGCTTCGACGGCTTTCGACTGTTGTTCACGAATCTGGATACGGGATCGGGCAACACGGACTTTCATGGAACCTTCATGTGGGATGAGGTATAGTAGAATTATGGCGATAGAAGAAACTCTTGCGGTCGTCCCGGACGAGCTGGAAAAACCGAAGGCCCCCCTTGCGGTGCTCACAGTGGACGAACTGGAAAAGCTGAACCTAGCGTCGAGCCTTCACGACCTCGCGCGCCGAAACTTCGAGCAGGTTTGGAAGCCTATCAAAGTGGCCCACGGATTGCCCGACGGCACGATCGTCTACAATCGGGACACTGGCGAGGTAGTTGACGATGGCTGATATAGTCGGAAACCCGGCGCTAGGTAGACAGCGCATCGTCATGGACATTGCGAAGCTTACTGCCAATGTCGAACGGCAACGGTTAGAGCAGTTGGAAATGGAAGAGCGCCAAGCCAACAACGAAGTGAATATCGCACAGTCGCTAAAAACGATTGTGGAATATGAGGCCAAGCTAAAGGAATTCGACCTATCACAGAAAAAGACCAAGGGGGTGAACTAACATGGCGGACGAGAGAGTTCGACAAGCTGTAAAAATCACGGATCCGACAACGGACGCCAATGAGGCAGCCGTCGACGGTTCCGGCAATCTCCAAACGATCGACGCCAATCTAGTCACGGCGGCGGCTCTGGGCGACAACCTCGCGAACCCGACCACGACCCAGGTCGGCGCGATGGTCATGGGCTTTGACGGGGCGACCTGGGACCGCATCCCGGGTGACGCGACCGCCGGCCTAAAGGTCGATCTCGGCTCCGATAATGACGTGAGCACAGAGCTACCTACGGCGGCAGCTCTATCGGACGGGAACGCGAACCCGACCACACCGATGATAGGCGCGAACACCCTCGGCTGGGATCGCGTCAATTCGGATTGGACACGGATCGCGGGCGTAGTCGACGGTGAGGTGGTCGGTGCGACGAACGCCGGCTTCCTCTCAGTAGGCACGGACGGCACGAACTATCAAGTGCTCGCAACCGATTCATCTGGCAATCTCCAAGTCGATGTCCTCACGGGCGGCGGTGGCCTAACGGACACGGATGACGACAGCGTAGCGTTCGCGCAGGTTCCTACCCTGGCCCTGAGCGTCATGTACGGCTCAAACGGGTCAGAGTGGGAACGTATCACGACCGATGGCGCGGGGTCGATGGATGTCAACGTCACGCTGGCGTTGCCGACAGGTACGAACGAAGTCGGCGATATCGGCTCGATCAATACGAACATCGTGCCCGGCGTAGCAGCGACCTCGCTCGGTAAAGCAGAGAGCGCGGCTCATACGACGGGCGACACGGGTGTAGCGCTCCTGGCGGTACGTGATGATACCCCTGTCGGCCTAGCGGCTGACGGTCAGTACATCCCGCTCACGACAGACTCGGTGGGTCGACTGCACGTCACAGACCCGAACGCGGGGGCGGGCTCTCCGGGTACGCCGGTAATAGATCGCCCTGCACTCGCGACCGTCGCGGCTGGCGCGGTCTCGACCGGCACCGAATTGCGAACGGCGGATTTGGGAGGTAACACGCATCAGCTCTCAGGGTTCGACGTGTCATCGTCCGTGCCATACAAGTTCGAGCTGATCTCGGAGATCGACGATGTCGAGACCATTCGCTTCACTGGCTTCGGTCGGGCTGGCGAGGTCGTTCAATGGCGTCCGCCGAATAAGGCATACTACCTCCAGATATTCGCCGCAAACGGGGGTTTCGACGGTTGGCGAGTAGAGGTGACTAACAGCGACAACTCACAGAGCGCTGACTTCTACACGACCTTCTACTACGAGGACTAGCATCTGCGGCTATGGCGCGCGGCTCAGGTATTGGCCGCGCGCCTAACATACTTTCCATCTAGGAGTTCGTATGGCTGACGTACAAGGCGGTGCCCAACAGGTCGACGGCGGTACACCGCACGATGACGCCGATGCGGGCAACCCGGTCAAGATCGGTTTTCAGGCGGCTGAGTTCAACTCCGACCCCCCTCAGATTTCGGCGGACTCCGATCGGTGCAACTCGATTTCCACGCCGCAGGGTATCCAGTACGTCCTCGGCGGGCACCCCAACCTAATCAGCCGCGAGTACATGACGACGGCGGTTCAAACGACTGACGAGATTATTGCCTCGGTTGCGGCGGGATCTCAGATAATCATTGTTGGAATCAAGGTCACGGTCAGCGCTGCGGGATCGACGACTCCCGCCGTTCGCATCGGCTTCGGCGCGTCCGCCCCTCCGACGGAGCCGACTACGGGAAACACGGTCGACGGTGTCGTTCTAACGCATCCCGGCATTGCAGCCGGATCGGGTGTCGTCATGGGTTACGGGGGTGGCATCGTCGCGGTGGGTGGTGACGGCGAAGAACTGCGAATCGCGAACGACGTTCCGACGGGTGGACAAATCACCGTCGGTGTTCTCTACTACATTAGTTCACTCTAGGAGACCCCCATGCCGCCCGTGAAAACCTGGGACACCAAAGCTGACTTCGACGGAGCCTATTCGCTGCGCCTCGACCCCGAGGTAGGCTATAAGCCGTCTCTCGGAGAGTCGCCTACGATCGGGAACTACGAACGGCCCTCGCTGTTCGGCGCCGCGGGTTCGCTCCACGACTACGTCCGCCCGGAATGGGACAATATCCTCGCCTTCTTCGGGTGGCCGACCACCCACAAGATCGCGATCATAGGCGGCGGCTTCGG
>SDBT01000916.1_pt1 | contig 49419 bp, 49 predicted proteins | sample 2277101 | NCBI WGS metagenome assembly SDBT01 (sample SAMN10404973, study PRJNA504765) | marine sediment metagenome | isolation source: marine sediment core GS10_PC15, 103 cmbsf | place: Arctic Ocean: Southern Knipovich Ridge | collected 2010
CGCCCACCCCCGCTGAGTCATAACCGTCCAATGTCGCGGAGTTATTGCCACGGCCGGTCTCAAGCCAGTCGCTGCCGTCCCAGACCAGCTCCAGCCACGCTTCCTCCCGCGCAACGTGCCAGTTACCGGAAAGCTTCGTATTCGCGTCGTCCTTGATCGTTATTCGCTTGCTGTTCGCCGCGACGTAAATGATCCGGAGCTTCTGGCCGTTGACCGTACCATTGGCAACCGCAGTTGTCCCATCGGATACGCGATGATCGCCGCCATCGTTCGTTAGCAGCAGCACAGGCGCGTCCCCATGCGTGATCGTGAAGTTGTCCGCGCTGATCGTCTGTGTCGCCGCGACCTTGATCCGTAGATTCTCGCTGCCGTCATCCTCCAGGCCCGTACCGGCGAAGTCGCTGACATCGACGGCCAGGGCAGAGCCCGCCCCGCCCTGTAGACCGTCGCCCGCAACGGCGGCGGCGATCTTGGCCGCCGTCACGGCGTTGTCTGCGATGTGGGACGTCTGGACCGTCGAAGGCGCGATGCCCGACGCTGTTACCGTTGCCGCCTCAGCTGGTCTTAAGGAAGAGACAATCGTTGCACCAACAAAGAGGGCGCATATCAACCATACAACACCAACCAGAATCCGTGTCTTAACTGTCATTTTGATGCTCCTTAACTTGTCTCCACGCCCCAAATGCCGGCCCCGCTTACAGCCACGGCAACCCACTCGGTGGCGTTTATCGCAAGCAGCGTGATAGCTGCGCCAATCAAAGTGCTTTCAACATAGCCTCCAGCGATAGAGACCTCCGGGTACACTCGGATCGTATCCCCGCTCGCGGCCGTGACGCGCAGGCCGTCTGAATCTTGAACGTAGAACCGGAACTTCAAACCCGCCGCCGCCGCCGGTAGCGTATGGACGATCTGCGCCGTCGCGCCTTCGTTTGTGAACGTCTTGCCAGATTCGCCCGCCGTGATCGTATGCGGCGTCGAGGCCACCGCCTCGATCTCGGCCAACTCGCCGCCGGCGCCAGGCAACGACCACAGGCCGGGGGCGCGATCGTCGACAATCCCTTCGACGCTGTACACACCGCCCGACGTCGTGATCCTCGCCAGCGGAAAATGAGGAGTAACGGCGTGATCGGGGTAGCTGCTGATCGAGACGCCGATCGTCAGCGTCCCGGCGTTGTCGTACAGGTAGATGTAGTTGGTCTGGTTGTTGGTCAGATTGATGTCGTTCTCGCCGCTGAATGTCAATTCCGACAGGCCAACGCGGCAGCTGCCGGGATGGACGCTACACTGCAACGCGCTGTCCTCTGTTGCGTTGTGATAGACCCTGAAGTTGTTGACCGTCGCCGCGAGCACGCGGTCGAGCCAGTTCGTCAATTTGGTTTTGTTGAGAATCCAGGGATCTTCTCCCGCCAGCGGATGGGGAATACCGGTGTCACCTTGAAGGTGAGTGTTGCCGCCTGCGTTGTAGAGCGGCTGAACCACGCTGTCAGCTGGATACGATTCGTCCATAATGGCTATCCTTCATCGTCCGGGCTGAGGCCCAGTGTCAGAGTTACCGTCTCGCTCGGGTCGTCCCAACTGGCGGCCTTGACGCTCGCCGGCTTCTTGGGCGTGCCGGCCAGTGTTAGCTCTATCTCCGTTCCGGTAGACGGTGAGGCGGGATTGCCCGCAGAGTCGATCGGCACGGCCGCGAATTTCCACGTGGCGTCTGCCAGCTCGGGCGTCTCGTAGGCAAGGAAGTTCGCGCCGAAGCCGTCCGGGCCATAGCCGCAAGGCCCGTTGCCGTCGCCAAGCCCGCCGGTCCCCAGGCCGTCCGGGCCGGAACCGTCCGGCCCCAGACCGCAGCCGATCTTGCCCTCGCCAGCGTTCGGCCAGGCCTCCACGGGTGCAGGACTGATCGGCGCAGAGAAGCTCACCGCACCGCCCGCACCGTCGTTCTTGTAGACGTCGACCGTGCTGCCGATCGCCAGCTGTTGCTGTTGCGGTATGCGAATTCGTGCCTTGCTTGTGGCGATGATGCCCATATTCACCGTCCAACTTTCGGCGTTTTCTTAGACTCGCCCGCTGAAGCGTCTAAGTTGCTGGACTTCTCATTCATCTCTGTGTTCTCTGCGGTTAAACCACAGGCGATTGTCTGTGCGTATCCACCGTCAGGATCGTCTGTATTCGTTCCGGATCGAGGTTGAACTGGCGCCGGACGATGCGCGGGTAGCGCCTGGCAGCGCCGGCGTTGGTTGAAAGATCGACGCCGATGCCGCCGATCTTCTTGACGACCATGCAAAGCTGCGCATCGTCGGCTTCGATCCATTCGATCGTCAGCGAGGCCTCCAGGAGCTTGTCTTCGTTGAGGTCCTGGAGCTTGACCGCGATGTCGTCGAGCCTGGTAGTTTCGGCGGCCGTGTTGGCCGGGATTCCGGCGCTGGCAAATCGCGTTCCGCTGAGCCGCTGACGGACCTGGCCGGTCTTGCCCTTGTCGAACCAGTAGGCAGTGGCAAAGGCCGTCCCTGCCGTAGCGCGGCGAGCGGGCGCGGCGATCCGCCGATGCGGCGAGGTGATGCAACACGTCAGGCGGACCTTTACGTTTGAAGCACCTTCCTTGAGCTTCGTATATAGATCATCCGTGCCTACCGCGCCGCCGTCCGGATAGATCGCCGCAAGATTATCGACAGTCAGGTAGACCGCGAGCCGATCGGGGAAGACGTGCGTACCTTTGAGACGATACCAGCTCGTGCCGTTATCGACTGTGAACTCGACGAAGTATTGCACGCCAGAATGGGCAGGCGTGGCGGCTAGTCGAGACAGCATGCGAATCGGTTGGTAGGGCATCGCAGGCCAGACGCCCGTCTGCTCCTCGACGTACTGGCCGACGTCGGGAACCGAGAGATTGTACGGGCTGCCGGAGAAGTAGCCGTCCGTGTTGGCATCCCAGAGGCGGCCGACGTTGGCGTAAGAGGGAAACTGACTGCCTCCCGTCCAGTACCGCTTGCAATATGTATTGGTCGCGTCGGCCTTCTCCTGGCCCGGCTCGATGATAGCGATGCTGGCGAGGTCGCTCGGGTCCCACGCCTGGCCGAGTTCAATTGTGATTTCGGAAAGGTCTCGGCCGCCGGCGACAACGGGGCACGTCACGCAGCTTGCAGTCGCCTCGGCAATCTTGGCGGCAAAGAGATTCGTCTTGGCCGGATTGAGGATAGGCAGACTGCCATCGGCATTGGGCGGCTGATGGTCCAGGATCAGCTCCGCGCCGCTGCCGCGTTTAGTCATCTGGATGTAATTCTCAAATCCACCATCGTCGGCGTTTATGCCGAGGCTCTCATAAACGTCGTAGCCGCCGTGATCGGCGACTTTCGCCAGCGCCGCCCACAGACCCAGCCCGTCGACGTCGATCAGTATGACCGGCGAATCCGTGCGCTGTTCGTTGCTGAATTCCGGATTTATCAGCCACGTCTCGTCGGCGTTATAGTTCCACAGCAGATATTCAATAGCCTCGATCGCGGTCCACCACGTCGCAGCCGGATCCGATTCATACGTGAAGCGCGGGACAGTCGTGGGCGCGCCCTGGCCATCGTACGCACCGGCGATGCAGTTGGGCTTGCCGGCGGCGTTGAAGATGCAAGGCAGCCCGGAGTAGAGCGTCAAATCGCCGCCCTTGGACTGCATGTGCCGTCCGTAGGCCAGATAGTCCCTGCCGTAAGCCAGCCGATGCGGGTAACCGTTGGCCGTGACGATGCAGCTCTCGTTGCCCTTGGCGTCGAACGAAAATTCCACGTCGGCGATATGGCCGGTAAAGAGCAGTTCCGAGACGGCCGGCCGATCGGGCGTCGATTCCGCGCCGTGGTCGCTGACGACGGCGACGCGATCGTCGGCGGCAAAGTAGAGTCCCCACTTCCAAGCATGATCGCGACGGATGGTGTTGGGAAAGTTGAACTCCATCTTGGCGGTCGGATGACCCGGGGCAATCGGATCGCGGACCTCCAGAGGCACCAGCAGAGCCTGATCGCGCCACGGGCCGTAAGTCGCCCCTTGCGAACCCTCACCGCCGGCCTGTTGCGCTTGCCGCCTGCTGAGCAGAACGTGATACGCTATTACTTCACTCGTTGCCATCTACCAATTCCCGCTACCATCCGCCGTTCAGTTCGGCGAACGTGAGCGTGTAGAACTGCCAGCCGACCTTACAGCCGGCGTTGTAGACGCGGCGCAGGGGCTGATACCGATGCAGCTGAAGGGCCGTACCTGAATGGCCGTGATCATCTTGCCAGGTTACTTCCAAGCCAGATTCGCACAGGCTCTCTAGCGCGGCCTCTATTGCATTCAGCGCCGCATCCACTTCGTCCTTATCGCTCCCTGTGGCCTTCAAGACCGCTTGTCCGTTCCTTCGGCCTGTGATTCGTCCGGGCCTGGCGCGTATGGCAGTCACGCAGGAGTATTCGCCCTTTACGCCCGCCGTCGCGACGGATTTGCGCACGGGGTTGGCCGGCCCCCAGCGCCACACGTGGCCGCCCGATCCGAGCAAGTCCTGGCCGTTTATGTGTTCTGCCATCGCCGCATCCGTTAATAGCCCGCTCCAACCGGCACCGTCGCCCGGCCGGCCGGATCGCGCTTCTCGCCTGTGTGATAGTGATGCCCACCCTCATAGATGTTGACGTCGCCCTGCATCGGCCCGGCGCCGCCCCTGCGAAGGATGTCTTGCATCCATTCCGCACCGGTCATGCCCGACGGCGGCTCGGGCCAATCGGGAGATACGCCCTCATCAGGTCCCCAGCCACCCGCCGCCGCGATCTCGGGAAACACGACGTTCATGATCTGGGCGGGCTCGTAGCCCTGTCGCAGTAGATCCAGGAAGGCTTTTTCGACCCCGGTCTGTTCCGGTATCGGTTCCCAGCCGAGACCACGTCTTAGCTTCATGTTCGCCCTGATAGCTTCGCGCATGAACGGCGATACGCCCAACCGCTTGGCCATGACCATGACCAGCTCCATTTCGGCTCGCTGGCGGAGGGCCTCCGGGTCCTGATATGCCTGCTGCTCGAGGACCTTGAGCTGATTGATCTGCTCTAGGTAACGCTGTGCCGGCACCTCGCCGTACATCTCGGAGAGTTTGCGCTGAAGCAAGCTGCCAGGCTCACGAAGCGTACCGGCCATCATGGCGATCTCGGCCTCAAAGGCTCGCGGTTCGGCGGCGATAGCTGCCACTGCCTCGATACCGCGACGTCCGCCGAGTCCGGCCTGCAATTCAGGCGGCAGCCGCAAGCCCACTTGCGCCAGCCACGCCAGCCGCGTTTGAAGATCCCCGCCGGTGGGGAAACCAAGCTTTTTCATTTCGTTGAGCGTCTCGGCTTGTGGAGCGATCAATCCCAGCAAGGTAGACCTTACGGCTGTGCCGGATGTAGCTACGCCGCCGCCCCGCCGCGTGGCGAACGTGAACATCGCCGACGGGACTTCGATCGGAACGCCGCCCGCCTTGGCGGTCGAAAGGATGGCCGGCAGATATTGCGCCATCTCTTCGGGCGTGCTCTTGGCCTGCTCGATGATCTGCGAGACCAAGTTGCCGATCTGCAAAGGCGTCAGTTGCGGCTGCTGAACGCCGATCGTCGCAAAGAGATTGACAAGCGATTCCAGCGAAGCCCGTGGATCTGTCTTGCCCATGAGCAGCGCCTGCTGCATGAGCGCCTGCTGACGTTCGCGGGCCATGCCCGCCGTGCCGCCCAGCAGCGTGTAATAGGCGGGCGCTACTTGCTCGATCGGCCTGCTGGCCCCAATGGCCATCTGCCAGACGGCCTGCTGGACCTCCTCACGTTCGCCCCGCAGGGCCGACAGTGCCAGGTAGGCCCGCTGGGCCTCCGTTGCCTTCAGCGTCGCCTGTTCGGTCTTTTCGATCTCCTCCCGCGTAGCCGCCCAGGCCATCCGGATCGTCCGAAAGCCGATGTAGGTGCCGATAAGGGCCTTGACCCTCGTGATCGCGCGATCCGTAAAGCGCGCCGCCTCCTTCATCCCCTCGCCGGCCTCCTTGCCGCCGCGCTTGCCGCGCTTGCCTGCCGTCTCGGCGGTCTTGCCGACCCGCTCCTGTGCGGCGGCGAGCCCGTCAAGCATCTTTTTGGCCTCCTTGCCGCCGGGCATGGAGACCGGAATTTTCATGTCTTCGGACATACACTCACCATCGCGGTGCGCGAGGACAAAGAACGCAGACGTCTCACTCCGCTACGCGCCTCAGCCGTGGACGAGCATCGTCGCCCAGGTATCAGTCGAACCCCACTGGGCGCGGCCGGTAATGCTGTGTACCTGAACGGGTGAGCCGGAATCCTTCGGCGGCGGGCTGACCTGTGCCGGATCGTTGAAGGCGACGTTCTTGACCGTTACGGTCTTGCTCGCGCCAGCCTCGCCGATAAAACCGCCGACGAAATTGGCGGCCGCCGCTTCCACCAGGGCCATCAGCTCGTCCGGGTCCTCGGCCCAAACGGTCACGGCAATCCCACGATCGGTCACTTGCTCGTCCACCAGGCCGGGAGATCCCGCCGGGCCGGGATCGGCGCTCTTGACGCTCAGGGGCGCGACCAGGAAGTGCGTCGCGGAATTGATCGTCGTAGTGCCATGCGCGGCGCTTTCCGCTGCATGTACTCGGATGTCACCTGTTGCCATGTCTCTTCTCCCAAACAGGTCCGACCCCGGCGCGCCGGGATCGGACGTTAAACTTCAGGACACTAAAATCGGATCTTCCACGCGGATGCGAACGCGCCCGACCGCTCCTATGATGGACAGGGGACTGTCGGGGTCCGACGGATCGAGCCATGCATCCCAGATGGGCCTGTCGATCACGCCGCCGGCGGTGTGCGCGTCGATCAGCACCACGATCTTGTCATCCACCTTGGCGACGACCTCGGTGATGGCTTCGTCCGGCTCTCCACCTCCCTTTTGCACGACCAAAAACAGTTCCAGATCACAGATCCACGTATTGCGTTCGCGGCGGAACGTCGAAAGCGCGATGCCGAGTTCCGGCAGCGCCGGCCCGACCGTTGCCGGTATGATTACGCGGCGTTTAACGACCTTTAACGTGCCGTCCACAAGCTCATTTAGCTTGGTCGCGATCGCGCTGATCACGTTGTCGATCTTGTTCGCCATATCGTTCCGTCCGCCGTTAAACTCACCACTTTCTCAGGCGCTCGCCGACACGCTGGCCCAGTGCGGCGGCCATCTCGTCCTTTACTTGCGCCGCGCCCTTGGTGAACCACCGGCGGGGCCGGATGAATACGTGTTTCAAGAGCACCCAGTGGATCTGCCATTGCGCCTTTCTGGCGCCACGCGCGGCGAGCATGCGTACCAACAGGGGCGGCTTGCCCTTGCGGGAGATCAGCGTCAGGTCCGCCATGTCGCGTGGCGATGTATGTCGCTTGGCCTCTTCGCTGATGGGCACTGCAAGCGCCCGCGCCGTGCGCGGGTAGATGTGCCCGCCTGTTTCGCCACCGGATTCCAAAAACCGTGCGTGCTTGTACGCCGGATGCTCCGGATCGACGTACATACTGGCCAGCGGTTTTTGGGGATCGTCCAGGGCGGCCCTAAGTGAATCCGCCATGCCCTCGCCAGGCCGCTGCGTCTCGGCGCGGATATCCAGCTGGCCGAGGATTAGAAGCTCCGAGATCCCGTCCCTGCCGATCTGGGCGGCGAAGAACAGGCCATCGGCGAAGATCTGATCACGGCGGTCGGCGATCTTTCGATCGCGGTCGATCTTCCGCTTCGTCTCAGGTGGGCATGTCAGCATAATGATCACGGTGTTAGCCCATCCTCCGGATATAACCCGCCATCGTCTTGCGCACGTCCGGTAACAGATCGTCACGTGCGTAGGTATTGAACGATCCGCCCTGCACACCGATCGACGTCACGCCGAGCTTGTCGCGGCGCTTGAATTCGTAGGCGATCTGCTGGACGGCCCGGCCGGCGATATTTTCCGGCAGCGGCACCTCGCCGGCCTGCACGTCCCAGTGGTCGGTATCGCTTGGCGGCGGTGTTGTACCCCCGGTGACATCAGAGCTGCATTCGTAGATCGCCTCGGCGTAGCTGACAATATCGCCCGTGGTGTAGTCGGCCCCCGACACCCACGCATCGGCGCGCGTGTAGCCGCCCGTGAAACTCGACCGGACGGTCTGATCGCCCTTCAGCCAGAACCCGATGCGGATCAGTGCGCCCAGGCGCGAGTCGAGCTGGTAGCCTTCGTTGACTACCAACGCGTCGGCGTCTGTGAATGCGCCGTAAAGAGCCTCCTTTATCTCGGTGACCGACACGATCGGCCACGCCGCTACCCACAACCTTTTCGTCCTGGCCTCATAGACGTTGAACGTTTGGGTCAGCGTGATTTTTTCAAGGCACGGCCGGCCCTGGTAGATCCTGCCAGCCGGCAAGGCCAGCGCCGCCGAGACGAACGTGATCAACTGATTCAGCGCCGCATCCTGGCTGGTCTCGCCGGTAGCGATGCCCATAAACGTCTTGACCTCAGCTAACGTGCACAATGCCATTTCGCGCTCCGTCCCGATGTGCATCGGGATCGATCAATTGCTCAATCGCCCAACCGGTCACTTCGTCGCGGTCGGCCGTGCCTGCTTGTCGGCGGGCGAGCCTTGCTGTTTTAGCTCCACCTGGCCGGCCCGAGCGTGCGCGGGGACCAGGTCCCTGTGCATGTGAAACCCGTCGCCTTTGGCGTACTTGTGGCCGTTGTCACGCACACCGTCGATCTGCGCGACGACCTCGCACATGCCGTTTTTGTCCGCGGCCTTTGTGGCGGCCTCTCTCAGCTGCTCAAGCGCTTTCTCTGCCATCGTGAATCTCCCATTCCTTCCCGGCGCGCCGGGACTACCGATTACTGGTTACCGTCGTTCAAAGCGGCGGGCGGGATTCGAACCAGCCTGGCTTTCGCCACCTACTACCTTCAGCGCGAAGCCGTCATCGACAGCTTCGTGAGCCACCGCCGCTCAGCGTCAGTTGTTGTCTTTGGGCTTCTTGCGCCGGTTCTTTCGCCGTTGTTTTGTCGGCGATTCGGCGGGCTGCTTTGGCGCAGCCGGTTTTGTCGAGCCGCCCGGCCTGACCCACTCATAGGAGTCACTCGGAAGCCGATCGACGATCTCCTTGGGCAGGTCGTAGACTCTGCCGGCCGCCAAAACAGTTCCGCCGCCCGCCGGGAAAGTCTGGCGCAGCATTCGGATCTTGAGCGTCTTCATACGCACATCTCCTGTCTGGGCGTACTGCGTACAATCCCGCCCGCTAGTGGTTCAGTGCTCAGACGCTGACCCGTTCAGCCAGGCCGGCTGCCGCCGCGTTGGCCGGCGACTTGTCGCCGCGCGTCAGAACGATATTCGCGGCCACCTGAGCGCCGGTCGAACCGTTGCCGACGGTGATGACCGGCTTGAGATACTTCTTTCGCGGGCCGGTCAGATCAACCTCGATCGCCACGGCCTTGTCATCATCCGTACCGCTCAGCTGCGTGATGGCGGCGCCGGTAATGTCGCCAAAGCCGCTGCCCGAGACATCCGATTCCTGAAGCTTGGCGTCGACGGTGGTATCAGTCGCGCCAAGGTTCAGGATAAACGTCGCGTGATTCCAGCCGGAACAATCACACTCAGCAACAACGGCGGCGCCGTTGTTCTTGAGCTGCGGCTGGGCAACGGCCACAACCTTGCCGTTTTCCGTCAGTGCATGCATCCGTGATTCCTTTCTCGCGCTTCGCGCACTTCATTCGATTGGGGGCTGAATGCTTATCCGGCTTCGCATCCCCATCTCGTACGCCCAGGCGGTTGTCCGCCGCCGGCAGGGGCCTAGTTTTTCCTTCCGCTAAACCGTCAGCTCTAGCTGGCGGCCGTGGTGACCTTGCACACGCCCTCGGCGGCACTCGGGACAATGTCGATCCGCTCAGTGGCGCGAATGCCTACCTGATCGCTGGCGAAGTAGACCTCGCGGCTCTGGGCTATTTCGATCCCGCGCCGCTGGCCCATCATCCAGCTTCGATACAGGCTGCCAAATGCCCAGGATGCCGTGCTCACGGCGTCGTCGGCGATCTTCGGCAGGCAGTCGACCAGCTCTACCGGGAAGCCCAGCAGCAACGGCGTAGCCCCGCCAAGCTGAAGCGGAGCGCCCCGGCCCTCGCCGCCGGCCGTCACGAACTTGACGATCGGGTTGCCGCCGGAATCGACCTGGCCGACGACGTACTGCCAGAAGACGTCGCGGTAGAAGAAATACAGTGCCTGCACCATCGCCCAGGTCGGCACGCGGCCGATCACGCCCGATAGATACTTCCACTGGCACGCCTTGGCGAAGGTCGTGTCGCCGGAATCACAGGCGAGGTTGGCCGTATCGGCGTGCTGAAGCACGCCGGTGATGCCGAAGTAGGTGCTCGTAGCGTCGCCGATGAAACCGCACTGATCTTCCTTCTGGGCAAAGGCAAGACCGATTTCGTCGATAATTAACTCAGCGACGGCAATGGCTGCATCCTCCTCCAGCTCGCTGGAGATTGCCGTCAGCGTGCACCACTTCTTGGCCGTCAATGCCACTTGGCCGAGAGTGATGTCGCTGGCCGTGATCGCCTTGCCCTCGCCCGGACAGTAGACAGTCAGACCGCCGGCCCGCTTCGGCCAGGTCTGGTGATCGCGACTCATCGGCACCACCAGAATGTTGCGCCGGAAGCTGCCGTAGACCTCGATGCGGCGGATCACGGTGGGGACCATCTCGTCCGGCACGACAAAGCCGCCGGCGATGTCGCTGCCTTCGGCCATCGCCTTTTCGAAGTCCAGGCCTTCGGCGGCCAACTTCTCTCTGGCCCAGGACGCCCCACAACAGTGCCCCAGGATCGCCAGGCCGAAGTTCCGGGCCTGCTCGCGCGATGCGAAGTGGCCGCGATAGCCTCCACCGGGCGTCTCGACACGGGCCAGGACCTGCTTTGTGAACTTCCGCAGATCCTCGGCTAGTACGTCGATGTCCTCGCGGTACTGCTGGGTTGCCTTCAGGCGTTCATCAAAGCCTGTGACTACGCCGCGAAGCTCCTCAACAGCCTGTTTGCTCTGCTCGGTAGCGCCACGCACCAGGTCGTTGAGTTCTTCAAGGGCTTTAGGATCAAATTCCATTATTGATCTCCCTGCTGATTGGATTTCGAAGCATCCACCAGTTCTTTTGCGCCCTGCCGGATACTCTCTACGAGTTCCGCCCCTTTGTCGCCTTCGTCGGCTGGGGTGGCCTTTTCATCCGCATCGGGGCCATCCTGCGGAGGGGCCTGTCCCAGCGTGTCAGACGAAAGCACGTGCATCTCGATCAGCTCGTCGACCTTGTCGGCTATCGCCGCAACGGCCGCCTTGATCTGATCGCTCATTTCGGATTTGAGATTCTCGATTGCGGCTTGGTCGAAGCCAGCCGCCTTGAATTGCGAGACTACCTCAGCGGCCACGTCGGCTTTGATCGCCGCGAGCTTGGTCTCCAGCTGATCGGCAGCGGTGGAGTTAGCCATCGCGGCCCGCATGCGGGCCAGGGCCTCCGGGTTGGCCGGGACCGGCACGGCGGAGATCTCCAGTAATTCAACTTCGCTATGGACGTAGACGCGCTTCGGTTTGCCCTGGCGATTGAAGTCCTGCCATTGGCCGTTGATCGGAATGAATCCGACGGAAAAGGCGCGCATGTGCTCCTCTTCGTAGAGCTGCTTGTACTGACGGCCAAGCTCCGTACCGGCGAAGCGCAGTCGGAAAGTCAAGCCATCTTCGGCCACGGCAATCTGACTGGCCGAACCGATCACGGGCGAATCACCAGTTGCCAGGCGGTGCATGTGTGTGGCCAGGATCACGGGGTTTCGACGATAGCCCTCCAGTGAACCCTGCCACGCCTCGGGCTGGATGATCTCGTTGTCCCGGTCGATCGTGCCGGTGGAGGCTATGGCCTCCAGCTCGCCGTCTGCGTTGAAGCCCTTGACCTGCGCGAAGATGAATTGTTCGTCCTTATCAGCCATTGTCTTTGTCCTCTGCGCTGCATGCGCTTCTGTCTCGTGCCCTCAGCAGATCGGTGTAGGAATAGAAACCGCCGACGAGCAATTTGACGAAGGCGGATGTATCGTCCGCCGCTACACCCCTGGTCACTCTTTTGCCCAGGGCCAGGCATTGGCAGTTGATCACTTCGGCCGGCGGGCCGTTCGGATCTCGCGGGTGGCTAAGCGCCACGCCGTTGATGATGAACGATTCGTTAATGGGTTTGGGCTGCTTTCTATATCGCGCCTCGGCCGCTACGTGCGCTTCCCGCCGCTCGCCAACTCCGCGCGAATGGACCCAGATCTCATGCGTCACGCCGGCCGCCAGGCGGCCCTGGCGCCGGGCCTGGCCTACCGACTGGCCTACGCTATTTCGCGCGACCGTAAGGGCCGCCTTGCGCCGGCCGCCCATGAACGTCTCGACGCGATCGGCCAGCTCGCGAATGCCTTCGTGCTCCTGGAGGCCCTCGGCCAGAGAACGGCGCAGATGGTTCCGCGTGAATGCGTTGACCTTGGTGCTGATGCGGATCGCATCACTTTGGACAGCCTCGGTGATTCGCGGGTTGGCCAGCAGCCGCTGTGCCGTCGTCTCCAGCGCCTCGGCCTCCATGCCGGCCTCTGTCAAGGATTGGCGAACGCCCAGCTCCCAGCCGTCCCTGGCCACAGGCAGCAAACGCGCCCGGAATTTCTGGCGCTCTTGCGGTGCGTCGAATACCTCAAAGAGTATCTGGCCGATGACTTGCGGATTCTTCACCGCTGAGGTCACAGAGGACGCGGAGTTCTTCTTTTGCTTTTCATCCACCTGCCCCTCTGCGCTCTCTGCGATCTCTGCGGTGAGCCGTTGCCTCAGCAGCTTGATAATCTGGCGCTGCTGGGCTGCGAAATGCCGTTGAAACAGCAGTGCACAGCGTTTTGCCAGCGGCGTAAACGATCGTTCGAATGCCCGCCAGACCTGATCCATCGCGGCCTTTTCAACCGCCGATCGCGAGTCGGTCCCGGTCCCGATTGATCGGGAGGATCGGATTTCCCTCGCGGACGATTCCTCTGCGGGCTCTGCGGTTCCTTCGGGCTCTTCTTCTTCCGTCCCTTCGTTTAGTGGCGGCATCGCAAAGCCGCTGGCGGCCTGGTCGGCCGGCAGAAGATTGGCCGACACGAAGCCGACTTGATCCCACGGCCGCTTTGGCATGCCCAAGTCGAGCACGTCGTTGATATCCTCCCACGGCCGGGCCATGGCGAAGAGATCCTTGGCCGTATTGATCCGGCTGCGCCTGAGCTTCTGGTAGATCGGGACGTCTTCCATATCGAACCACGCCCGAAGGCGGGCATCGAATCGCGGCACGAAATGGACGTTGATCGCATCACCGAACTTGTCCAGCAGCGGCCCCTCGGTATCCTCCCAGAAGCGCTCCAACTCGGCGTTGACGTACGCGCTGGAATCGCCCGTCTTGCCGAAGAATCCGGCAACGCTGGCCGGCACGCGATAGGCCGCGCAGGTCTCCTCGCGGTCGAGCTGCTTACCTTGCGGATAGACCATATCCTTGAGCGACTGGGCGATGGATTTATGCTTAAGCCCGCCCCACATGACCGATAGCTTCCGGGCATTCAGCGGCCCGCCGTGGCGCTGTTGCCAGCTCGATCGGATCTGGTCGTCCTGTTCCGGATTGAACGGCGCTTCGGTTTCCAGGACCGTCCCCGGCTCGCAGGAATTCTGGAACATCGCGGCGTTGAACAGGCTGGCGTTATAGTCGCTGATTATTGCAAGCTTGGCCGGCTGGCGGGGTGAAAGGCCACCGTGTCGATCGTTCGGATCGAACAGCTGAAACGTCATGCATTCGTCGAGGGGGACGTTGTATTTACCGCCCATCGGATTGCTGAATTTCCAACCGAGCAGCTTGGTAATTCTGCCTGTCTTGTCGACAACGGCCTTAGTCTTATGCCCCGGAACCGCGTACATGCTCACAGGCCGCCGCCCGGCCATCTCGTCGAACAGCCAATGCACGCGGCCATAGCAGTAGAGCTGTACAATCGTCTCCTCCATGAAGTCGCGGAACGTCTGCTCCTCGTTCGGTTGCTTCAGCACTTCGAACAGCTCGCCCGTCTCGACGATCTCGCCCTCGGCCGCTTTCCAGGCGGACTTTTCGCGGCAGATCCGGCGGCGGTGGTGGGCGCCGCTCCGGACGTTCTTAAGCCCCCAGACGCTTCGCGTACCGGTGGCCTCCGCTAGTGAGATACGGATCGGGACTCGCGCGGCGTTGGTCTGGATCGCCACAACGCAGGCATAAACCCAGACGCTCTGCTTGTACGGATTGCTCGGGCCGCCAAGCGACGCACCGAGCGATACGTCGCCGCCCCTTAACCATATTTGCGCATATTGGCTGAGCGGGACCGCCTTGGCCGGCGCCCCTGCCAGCAACGGCGCCGTGCCGACAAAACCATCGGCCGTTACCACCTGGCCGTTAGGATCCCAATTGTCTTGTGCCTTCCCTGGCATCGTTTCTGCTCACTACGCGTGCGTGGAAACGTACGGCTGTGCGAATTGGATCGACGCCGCCTTCCGGCTCAGGCCAAGTGAATAAGCGACGTCGCAGTGACTGTCTTCCAGCAATGGGTTTGGACTCTCGATAAGTTTGAGCATCTCGGCGTCGCCTTCCTTCTGGACGGCGTAGATGTCCGTCGCCACGAACTTATGCTCCCCCTCGGTCGGCGGGATGATCTGGGCCTGATCGTCGAAGCAAGTCTTCAGCAGCGACCCGATCTCCCGTTTGCCCTTCGCCGTAAAGGTGTGCGGCTGCCACCGATCGCCGTATTTAGTCTGGAGCGTCTCGTTGGAGTCCATGCCCAGGCCGGTCGCGTCGCCGCAGCCGACGTTGGTGGGCTTGGTGGCCATAGCCTCGGTGATGATCGTGCGCTGCAAAGCGAAGGAGACATTGTGCATCAACACCAGGAAGCGAAGTTGCTGTACGTGACCCGGCCTGGAGATATTCACCGCAAGGCTCGATAGATCCCCCCTGCGCGCTACGTCCCAGCCCATCTCCGCCCGGCCGTCTATATCGGCCAGCGGCTTGAAGAACCCGCTCCGCCAGCCGCTATCGCCCTCCACGCGCAGGCAGTCGAACGGCATGTCGCGGCCCATCTCGCCGGCCGCCACGAGCTGAGCCCACTTGACCAGCGCCTCCAGATCGCCCATGAACTTACAGAGATATTCCCTCTGCCAGCCGACCGCGTCGCCATACAGATCCTTGAATTCCTCGATCGTGATCGGTTGGCCATCCTCATTGGCCAGCGGCATCCCTTCGGCGACGGCCTTGTAAATATCCACGAAATGAACGCTGTATTTTTCGGGCTGGTTATACAGTTCAAAGAGCTTGGTGTTTTTGCCTCGCGGCGTCGAAATGATGACTACCTGATAGCCGCGCGTTGAAAGCGGAAAGACTACGCGCCAATGATCGTACCCGCCCTTGGGGAACAGGCCAAACTCTGTGAAGATCACGTTACCGGTAAGGCCGGCCAGCGTATCCGGATCGCGGCCCGGCAAGGCAGTTACTGACCCGCCGCCCGGCAAGTGAAGCGTTCGTGCCTGGCAGCGGAACGAATGTTCGATCTCCTTGTCGTATTCCCAGTATTCCTCACCATCTTCGGCGCGGATCTCGCCAGCAAGTTTGAACGCTTCCTTGAAAGCACTAGCTACGCGCTTGCACTTGGCGAAGGTGGCATCCGCCTGGCGCTGACTTTTGGAGACGATAAACCAATCCTGGCCGGTGCGAATCGCGTGGTCGTCAGCTTTGCAGGCCGTGGCGAAGTCCTTGCCCGCCTGCCGGCACCAGATGGCAAGCTGTACCCGGCTGGTATCAGCGAAGAATCGCTGTTGATACGGGTACAACTGGATCACGGATTCTCTAGACGGCGCTACCAAAAACAGCCTCCCGTACCTTCTGAATCATCTCTGGCGTCAGCTTCCCATCCCTCGATTTGGCCTTCCGCTGAGCGGCGGCAATTTGTCGGTCGAAGTTCTGCCGCGTCTCGGCGAGCCTTTGTTCCAGTAGATTCGTCTGCGCCCCCGTGCGCCGGAGGCCGGCCAGCGAGTCGATGATGGCGACGATCTTCTTGGGATCGCCCCTTACGCCCGCCAGGTCCTCGGCGTCGAGCTGCATGAGCAGCTGGAAATACAATTGGGCCGCACGGCGGGTTGCCGCTTTTTCGATCTTCTGGCCGCCGGACTCGTCGGCGAGTTGGACGAACGCCTCGGCCTGCTGGCTGATCTCTGCAATTCTCGATTCATGCACGCGGAGCTTGGCGCGGACGCGGAAGATGGAGCTTCGGCCGATCGGACCGTAGGTGCTCTTGAACCAATCCCAGATCTGTTCGCCGTTATAGCCCGGATCGCGAAGGCGGTGCTCGAACTCCATGACGAGCTTGTCGCGCAGCTTGGCCGCCTTCTTTGAGTCGGCAACCTTGGCCACCAGGACCTGGCGGTCCTCCTCTGGCAGCTTCGCCGCCTGGGCGACGGTCGGCAGTTTTTGTAGGCCCGCCTGCCTGCCGGCGTAAATGGCGATCAAGTCGTAGGTCTTAAAGTCGTCACGCATAATCGTTCACCGCCCCGGTCCCGACTTATCGGGAGGGCAGGGCTCACCGAGTCACAGATTTCCGGGAAAACGTCATCTCCCAACTCGGTCCCGTTGGTTCGCCGTCTCTGACGGTCCAAAATCTGCGCAATCCAGAGACCGGAAGTTGAGCTTGAAGAGCGTAAGCCAGAGCGCGAAAGCCCTCGGCATGACTACCATGGAATCGCACGGTTGGCTCAGGGAAGGAATGTCCTTGGCCACCCTCGCAGGACTCATACGTCTCGATCTGGCCGAGATTGAGGACCTCCACATATCGCTTAATCCCCGCGTCCAACGGTGGCGAGTATTTCTTGGCCATCTCTTATCTCTGCGCCCTCTGCGGTTAATAAGCTTGCTTGCCCGTGAACTCGTCGATTCGCTCCCAGGGGCAACCGGCCTTCTTGAACTCACGCCCGCGCGAGGTGATCGCGTACATGTGGCAATTCAGCGTCTCGTCCCACTTGCGCTTCAGTAGCTTGTCGTCGACCAGGTCGTTCAGCTCGCGGCGCAGGTCGCTTTCGGCGACGTCGACGCGGCTGTTGGCGAAGCCCCGGTAGATCTGTTGGAACGAAAGACCGAAGGCGTTGCCCGCCCCATCGGCCACCCAAAGCACGTCCACGATAATGCCGCGAATAAAGCGGCTTCGCGCGATGTCGGTTCTACTCATGGCTTGTCCCCACTCGTTCTTCGGTGCGCGTCGTGCGCTCTTGAAGCTCATCGACCCGGCTGTGGACCTTGGCCACCGACTCCCGGAAGCTATCGCTCATCGCATCGAGGCGCTCGAGTACTTCGCGGTGATTGGCCGATACCTCGACCAACGTCTGCGTGAACTGTATTTGCGTTGCGAACCTTTTGGTTGCCCGCAGCTCGCACCCGGCGCGGTCGGTCCGCAGCGTGTTGATGTCAGCGTATAGCTTGCCGATCGTGCTGCTGATCTTGGCCACGTCGGCCTTGAGTTCATCGATAATCCCCCTGAGATTCTTATTCTGCTCGCGCAGCACGGCCGATGTGATCTTGGCGGCGATAAGCCAGGTCAATGCCGTCGTCAGCGCCCAGACGATCAGGGCGGCGCCGACGAACCCCCAGGAGATCCCGCCGGTCCTACCGGCCAGCCCCGGCACGCCGGGGTCCGCCAGGGCGGTTGCGGCAAAGACGAGGGAGGCCGCCTGGGTAATCACGGACGGCCTCCCAATCTCGCCGCGTAGTCCCTTACAGCGCCTTGTCCTTCCATGGCTTACACCTGCGGGCACCGAGCCACTGGCTGGCCCGCTTTAGGGTGACAAGGCCACTAGATACCGGGATGAATCGCCCCCTGCAAGAGAAAATCTGAAAATCCCGGAATTTTCCCCTAGCTTATCTTGTAACGAACTATGAGTCCTGCTGCCCCTACGATACCGGCGTCAGCTTTAGAAGAAGACGCTTGCGATCAAGGCTTTTTTGAAATCGCTCTAGTTGTTTATCGTCATTGACATCCAGCAAGGCATTCTTGACTGAAATGATCGTCCTAGACCACGCAGCATCTCTAACCGCCTCCCATCCGGGCGGCGCGATATACAAGGCATTTGATTGTTCGATGCTATTGTAAGCTACCCTGACTGCGCTTGTCGTCAGGGACGAAGCGCCTATTTCATCAAGTGCCCAGAGATCGTGATATGCTTGGTTGTGCAATAGATGTGGAATCGGCTCATATGAGGCTATCGTTGCATTCAAAAGCAGCTCATGTATGATCCGGCGTACTGCCCGCTCCTGATTGGTGCGCTCTCGCTGATCAAGATAATCAGCTTGGCGTTTCACATGCTTCAGGGTGCCCTTAGTTAGAACGACATAAACAGCAGTCAAGATCGCCAGAAGAATTGTGGCCATCGCTGTAACCGCGCCAGCATTCTCGTTGAGCCAAAGGAACGTTTCCTCAATGCATTCCACTGCCCAGCCGCGAATTACGCGGAACATTTGTGTGCCCCCTACGCTAAAGGCGTCCGTTCGATTACGCGCGGCAGGTGGTCGTGGATTGCGTAGCTCGCTGCGATCTTCCGCGCCGACAGCTCCATCGGGGCATAGTCCGGGTTGGTCGATTCCAGGACGATCCGCTTGGCCTTCCGGCGCATCCGCTTGAGCTTCGCCCGCCGCTCGCCGTCATCGTCCACGATCACACAGCAGATTCCCGAATCGACCGGCCGGCGGCTATCCACCACCACCATGTCCCCGTCCCGGTATTGCGGCTCCATCGAATCGCCGACGATCCTAACGGCAAACGCACCTTCCGGCGCCGCGTCGTATTCGATGAACGAATCCGCCCAACCCGGCGGATGCTCCTCGGCCTCTGCGGTATCGACACCCTCGCCGGCGGCCAGGCGGCCGATCACGGGAACGTACTTGCCTGCCCACTGGCCAGGCAACTGCTCGCGGTCGATCTGCCTGTAGCCGGCCTGGATCAATCGCGTTGGAAGCCAGGCAGGTTTGCCGGCCTTGTCCGTCTCGGCGGCGTAGGTCGCGCCGAGTTCCGATGCTATCTGGCGCCCCAGCGCGCCGATCAGATCCTCGCGCGTAGCCTCTTGCAATCCCCTGCGAACTTCATCGCGGAGGATCTCCCCCTGGCCCGTAAGAAGCCATCGTATCGAGACCCCACGCCCGTCGAGCGCGACGACTAGTTCGCTGAGAAACTCGTGATTGATCGCGGTGTTTTTGCCCAGGACGGCACGGCTGAGCGTATCGGCCTCCACACCAATCTGCTCGCATACCTCCCGTTGTGTAACCCCCAACGCACGCAAGACTTGGCGGAGTCTGACACCGAACTTTTCTGCGGCCATTGAGGCCAAGGAACGCCTCCAAAAAAAAATCTCAGAATTGTACTTGCTTTTATCTGGCGTCGAACGATAGAATCTGTCGATACAAGATTCGGTTCCTTTTTTTAGCGCTGTGGACGCGAATAAATTCGCATGAATCGAGGCATTCTAGTTCGGGATGGTCAGGCGGTCAAGGGAAAAATCTACGCCGCCGGCCTGACGCCACTGAAGGTGGCCAATCGAGCGGGGATCGCCAGGTCAACACTCAGCGATTACTTCGCAGGCCGCCGGCGCAATCCCGAAACGCAGGCACTGATCTTGAAGGCATTCAACCATCTGACCGGTCTGCGAAATACGATGCTGGAGTTCTGGGGCTCACTGGCCCGCCGTCGAGAGGAGGCCGCATGATGACCACGGCCGCGACGATTAAGTCGCTCGGGCGAGCCCTTCGGCGCCTTCACCAAGTGCGCTTTAGATCGGTCTCGGCAACATTGACCAGGGGCGAGGCCATCATGGCCGGCAACGTCAAGGTCGAAAACGCGGCCGGCCGAATGCTCGTCTCGATCGGCAAGGACCTGGCGTTCGTCATCACCGCCGATCCCGCTGGGACCTACAACGTCCGCTGCTATAGCAACGGCCGCCGCATCCCCCAGAAGATCGGATCGTCAATCCCTGCCTGCCGGCAGGCAGGCGCAATGCCACTCGTTCGCATCGGCCCTGGCGGCGACTTCGTCCGCGACTGGCCGCGAGAGGTGCGAGATGACCCAAGCGTCGCATAATAGTTTAGCGGCCGAGCCTCCCGACATATCGGGACCGGGGTCCGCCTGCGATTCATCCCGGCGCGCCGGGACCGGCTGGCTTTCAGTCGGCGAGGCGGCGGCCGTGCTGGGGATCTCCCGCCGCGCCGCCCAGCTCCGCTGCCAGCGCGGCCAGCTTACCGCCGCGCAGGTTGAAGGACACTGGTACGTCGATCCGGAATCGACGCCTGCCCTTCGGATCGCCACCGGCGACTTTTCGCCGGCCCCCACGCCGGTCGGCTCGCCGCTGGCGAGCCTGACGGCTAGGCAGCGCCAAAGGCTCTACCATCGCTACGAAATGCTCACTAGCTATCTCGGCGCCCTGGAACACAAGCCGGCCAGCTTATCCAAGCTTGAATTCACTATCGCCTGGGTCGAGACCTGGAACCTTCACCACACCAAGCAGCGCACCAGCCGCACGGCGCTTTTGCGGTGGGTTTCGCTTCACAGCGACAAGGGCATCGCCGGCCTGATCGATCGGCGCGGCGGCTACCGCAACGGTGCAGCCTTCGCGCCGGAAGTGAAGGAATATCTCAAGGGGCTGTACGTCAAGGAATCCCGCCCCTCCATACCTTATATATACACACTTGGCAAGCACTATGCCCGCGAGCGCGGCCTGGACATCCCCTCCCTTCGGACCGTGCAGACTTGGTTCCGCACAAAGGTCGACCCGAAGTTCCTGGCGGCCGGCCGCGATCCCCGCCAGTTCCGCGACCGCTGCCTGCCCTACGTCAAGCGCGACTGGTCGCTCGTGCCCGCGATGCACTGCTGGATCGGCGATCATCGTCTCTTGGACGTCTGGCTGCCGCGCCGAATCGTTAAGACCATCGACGGCCGCAAGCAGGAAGTAACCACCTGGCAGCGGCCGTGGCTTACATGCTTCATGGACGCCCGCAGCTGGCTACCTGTCGGCTCGATCATCGACTTCGATCACCCCAACGCCCAGCGCGTCGCGTCGGCGTTTATCCAGGCCGTCGAAAAACACGGCTGTCCGGAGCACGCCATTCTCGATAACGGCAAGGACTTCCGCGCCCACGAAGTGGCGGGCGGCCGGTCCCGCCGACATCGGCAAAAACTCTTCGACGAGCGGCACACCGATCCGATTATGCAATCGCTGGGCGTTACCGTCCATTGGGCCGTCCCCTACAACGCCAGGGCCAAGACGATCGAGCGATTCTTCGGGATCCTCGCCGCCCAGTTCGACAAGAGTTGGCCCACTTATTGCGGCAACTCCCCCGAGAACACGCCCGAACAACTGAAGGGCCTAAAGGCAAGTGAGGTCGATCCGAACTTGAATCTCGCGACGTTCCGGGCCGCCTTTGATCGCTGGGTCGAGCAAGACTACGCACTCCAGCCCAGCCCGGCCGCCGCCGCTGCGGGCCTGTCGGTAATGCGGGCATTCCACGAGCTGCGGGCGCCGGACTTCCAGCCCGTCCGGCCGTCTGTGGCCGAGCTGGCTATGCTGCTGACGCGCGGCAAGCGTGTTCGGATCGATCGCAACGGCCTATACGTCCACGCCTTCGGCCAGTTCTATTCGTGCGACGATCCGGAGTTCGAACGCCGCCGCGCCGCATCTGGCCGGGACATCGACCGCCACGTCGTCTATCGGTTTGCCGATGGCGATCCGGCCAAGGTCTTCGTCTTCGATGCCCGGACGGACCGCTTCCTGTTCATCGCAACGCCATACATCGGCACTGCGATACATCCGTTAACTGGCTGCAATGCCGCCGGCGAGCCGGCACTCGATCAGGCGATAGCCTTGCAGCGCCGCCTGGCCCGCGAAACCAACGAGCAAGTCCGCGATCTTAAGCAGGCCGCTTCCAACGTCCTGCTGGAAGCACATCGGCGGGCCGGTAACGAGCTGGGCATCCTGGACGATCCGGCGAGCATCACGACGGCACGTCCGCCTATCGTCAAGCTCGTCGGGACGGGCGAGCTGGCGCGTGCGGCGATGGCGGCACAGAAGCATCAAAAGCGTGAACTAGCGCGGCAGGACCAAGAGGCCGCCGCTGCACTGTTTGCAACCGGAACGGACGACCACCAGGCGGTTCGGCAGCCGCCGGTCGATCCACTGTCACAGTTGGCAGATGAAATAGAGGAGACCACAAATGAGAGACCTCACAACCCACCTAGCACCGCTTAGCAGGAGCGATCGCATGTCGGCTGAAGGCGCGATCTCCAATAAGGGAAGGCGGCAGATCCTCCGGGAACTTGAAGAGGTCATGGCAACCAGCAAGCCGAAGATCTCTCTTAGCCGCATGTCACAACTGCTGGCCGTCAACCGTGCGATCCTGAGCCGCTTGAGGCAAGGCACCTACACCGGTAACAGCGACAAGTACCTGCGCATCATCCAGCGCTGGCTGATCACCCACAAGGATCGCATCGAGGTCCCGGCCAGCGATTACGTCGGTACCTCGATCGGCAATCGCATCATGGCAGTCTGCGAGATCGCCTGCGATCTGCCGTGCATCGGCATCGTCGCGACACCCTCCGGCTGGGGCAAGACCGCCGCCTTACTTGAGATGGCACGGCGCAAGGGGCCGCAACAGAGCGTCTATATTCAGACGGGGCAGACCTGCATCTCGCCCCGCGAGCTATTGATCGAACTGGCACGGCGGGTCGGGGTTACCCTCAAGGCCAGGTTCACCACAGCCGATCTCTACCGCGACGTCCGCGCGGTATTGGCCGGCCGCTATCAGTCCGGCAGGGGCGGCAGCTTTCTGATCGTCATCGACGAGGCCACTACGCTTCGTCCTGCCGCCATCAACATGCTGCGGAATCTCCACGACGATCCGGCCTGCCGCCCTGCGATCGTCCTGGCCGATACCGTAAGCCGGCTGGACGGTTTCCTGTATTCCCAGGCCGGTATCGCCGGCGGCAACGAGCAACTGCGAAGTCGAGCCAAGGGCAAGTTCACGCGCTGCGTTAAGGACAAGCTCAGCCCGGCGGACGTCAAGCTCGTCGCCGATTCCTGCCTGGCCGGCCTGGGCTTCAAGGGCAAGCTGGCGGCCAACTCATATAAGTACCTCACCGATCTTGCCAATGAGCCGGGCGCGCTTCGCAACGTCACGGCACGGCTGGAGAACATCTACTACTTCGCCGCCCGCAAGGGCCTTAAGGCCGAATACGGCGCGACGCAACTGGACTGGATCGGCCTGCTGTCGGGCGATCAGCCGACGATGACCCATCAGAGCGACGCCATCCCCTTCGCCAAGACGAGGGTGGCGTAACAGCAGGTCAGAGGTGAGAGGCGAGAGATGAGCAAAGAACGATGTCCATCGTGTTCGCAGCCATTGCTAACTGCTGAACAAGAGCAATTATGTCGGGCCGTCGATTGGTTCGCCGGGCTGATGAAGGATAAACTGATAACGCAAGAACGGCGCGGCTATGAAGGCTGGCGTCAGAAGCGTTTTATCAAAGCTAAGCGAGGCGGCTGTAAGGGGAAACTTCTGACTCACGTACAACGCCTGATGGATGGCGAGCCCCAAGAAGTGGACGTCGCCAATCTCTGCATGTTCTTGGCTTATGGCCGGCATATAAGAGGTGAGGGACGAAAACTAAAGGGCGAATCTGAACGCTGGACGCTGAAAACTGACAGCTAAAAATGAAACACAACGCCAGGACAGTTTGGAATTTGCTTGCCGCCGCCGGCATCTTCACCGCCGGCGCGGGGGTCGGTGCCCTCCTGGCCTATCGCAAACAATCTTGCGCGGTAGAGCAGATGGAAGCTCGTCGGGCTCATAACCCGGAGGTCGCAGGTTCGAATCCTGCCCGCGCGAATTCACATTTACCGACGAGCACGGCCCGAAACAATCGGCCGAAACTCGACATCCTGCAGAAGAGTTCTCCTCCTTTTGCTCACTGCAGGACTGAATGTCGGCGCGGTGCTGTGGGTCTACCTCCGCTCGCAGCACGCGCAATCGGCGGGCGCAGGGACCCTCTCGCCCAACGCGCCCGCCGACTTGTAAATCGACCCCGGCGCGCCGGGGTCCGGTTGGAAGATCGCATCATCGCAGGGATCTGGCAGGACCGCCGAAGCGAGCATGCGATCTTCCGCGTGCCCGTCGCGGCCCTGGAGCGCGTGAAGCTGGAAGCGTGACTGTGACCAGAAGAAAGCCCAATACGGCGCGACTTGAGGCCGACGCGGACAGAATAGCCCAGCGATTCCGCGACGGTACAAGCCTGATCGCTTTAATGCGCGAATACCGTAGCGGCTATCGTCGAATGTCGAAAACCCTACGAGCCCGTCTGGGCGGGCCTGAATACAAGGCCCTCTGCAGCCGCAACCACGCCAAGGGCAATAAACGCACGCGGTTTAAGAAGGGCATGAGGCCCTGGAACAAGGGCATCAAAGGTCTGCGGCACTCACCCGCAACGGAATTCAAGCCCGGCTGCATTCGTGGCATGGCGGCCCGAAGGTACACAGTCGTGGGGGCGATTACTATCCGCAAGGATCACCCCAAACGGCGCGGCCGACCGGGACGGCCGAAAAGCGGATGCCTCCGCCGCTTTATCAAGGTCAAGGATGACGGCCGTCCGCAAGATCGCTGGCTGCCGTACGCCCGCTACATCTGGCAAAAGCACAACGGGCCAATCGCGCCGGGGTATATCGTAGTTCACGCCGATGGCGATTTCCTGAACGACGCTATCGAGAATCTTCGTCTCCTCAATCGCCGGCAGCACCTGGCATTCCAGCAGTCCCGCAATCCGGACATGGTGCCCAAGCAGCGCAGAAATGTCGTACGCACAAACAAAAAACGGTTCGCAGCACAAAGGTGCGTCAGCGCCTATCGCAAAATGCGGGCTTCCCACCAGCTCGCCAAATGGCAATGTCCTGCCTGCGGTAACGAATGGAGCAACAAGCAGCGCCCCAAGCGCTGCGAGAAATGCGGGAACTACTCGTTGGAGAAGGTCCGCGTTCCCGCCTGACAATTGAATAACGGGCCGCATTTGCGGTTGTCGCAAAGCTGACCGGCAAGGCTTCGATCTGCCTAGGATCGATGATGCTTCCCTCTTCTTTGACTAGTTAGCATGCGGCCCGATCCGGCCTTCAGGCCCCGCGCGGGGCCGGCCGGGATTGAGAACAACCGGACCTGGCAGTCCGTTTAGCGGCCGACCGCAGGTCGGCCTTGGATCATGCAGCTGACCAACAAACAAAAGATGCTTCTCCACCGCGTGCCGGCCGCCCTGGGCGTCGACGAGGCCCAGCGGCGGATCATCCAGCGCAACGTCGGCGGCTTCTACTCGGCCGCCGATAAGACGGCCGGCCACGTCGGCTTCGCGGCCGTCATGGCGTACTACGAAGCCCGCTCGAGCGGCAAGCTGGCCGGTTTCACGGCGGGCTACTGGCAGGCGGCCCACGAGCGTAACCAGCAGACCGGCTCGACCGAACGGCTGGTCTGGCGCATACGCCAGGAGGCGGCCACGTTGGGCTGGGACGATGTGCGGATCGAAGCCTTCTTATCCTCCGACCGCATGTCCAGCGGCGCCTGCGTCAGCCTTACCGACGCCTCGATCTACTGGCTCAGAAAATGTCTCCAGGGCCTTATCGAGATCCACAAACGCGCCCGAGGGGAAGTCGCATGAACATGAAGTTGATTCAGCCTTTGGCCAACCGTGCGGCGACGTGCACGCATAGCTACGTTGATGTGCTGGAAGTGTTTGATGGAACGTTTGCCCCCGCCTATTTTTGCACGCACCAGGCGTACTCGCCGGACGGTACGGCGATGTGCCGGCTGATTCTGATCTGCGCAGCCAGCGGCAAGCCGCCGCCCTGCGACCTGGCCAAGAACTACGCCGGCCCTGAAAGCCTAAGGGCCGAAGACATGCAGATGTGAGCAGGAAATTATGATGCGGAAGTCAAAGATCAACTATCGAGGAATCGGGGCGGACGGCCAGCCCGTTGACGACTACTACTCCTGGGAACCGTGCGGGTACGGATGTACGGCCAACTGCGATGGCTGCTGGGCCAGAACGCAGGCCAGACGCCAGCGGCAGAATTGCCCCGACTGTGCCGACTTCAAGATTCATGTCCACGATGAGCGACTCGATGAGCCGCTTCGGACAAAGAAGCCAGGCGTTGTACTAACCTGTTTTCACGGCGAACTTTTTGACCGGGACCGGCATTTCGATCATGCTGGCTACCCCATTTATAAGATTCTGGCTACGGTTCATCGTTCGCCTCGGCACACCTTTGTATTTCTGACGAAGCGGCCAGCGATCATGCGCAAATATGCCGCTTACCCGGATGGTGCGAACCCGAATCGCTGGTATGGGCTTTCTATCTGCAACCAACCGCAGGCCGACGAAAAGCTGCCGATCTTCCTGCAAATCCTCGGCAACCTGTGGCTGTCAATCGAGCCGCTGTGGGGCGAGATCAACTTCGACGAGGTGTGCGAAAATATCCCGCTGCCGTTCAAGGACTACATTCGCGGCGTGATCGTCGGGCATGATAACAGACGTGGCGCGCCGGCGACCAACAGCCTGACCCATGTCTACTCGATAGTCGAGCAATGTGAAGCTGCTGGCATTCCGGTCTTCGTGAAGCAAATCTGGGTAAAGGGCAAGCTCTGTCGTGATCCAAACGATTTCCCCAAGTACCTCCGTCGGCGGAACCTGCCGTGGTCGATGCCGAAGGCCGGCAGGCCAAATTGAAAATTGAAAACCAATCGGGGCGGGTCGGATGCGGCGGTCTGCCGAGAAGGATCTCCTCTGGCCGCCGCTTACGTTTGCCGCCGGCCCGCCCCGACGGTGTCCCGATAGGAGCAACAGATGAACTTTAGCTTTCGACCGATTGATCGCTGGCCTCATACGCGAACGCAACATCCCGAGCGATCGAGATTCCAGGCAAGCTACAGCTCAACAATGGAACTACTCCACCGGGAGCTTCGGATGCTCCAAGCGCATCACCCCGTGATCCAGATCGACGTCGAGGACAGCGACATTCGTATTGACGGTCTCCCCCGCACCAACGCGCGGCCTTCCTCCCCCAGCGTTATCGTTGCGTTTGATAGCCGCTACGGGCCGCTGAAGTACTACAGCGACACCTTCGATGATTGGAAAGACAACCTCCGTGCGATCGCGCTGGGGCTTCAGCACCTGCGTGCTGTCGATCGCTACGGAATCACCAAACGCGGCGAGCAATACACGGGCTGGCGTGCGCTGCCGGCACCCGGCAATACTCAATTCCCAGATGCCCGCACGGCTGCAGAATTCGCCGCCAACATAGCTGACGGCGTAACGGCATCCTTGATCCTTGACGATGCCGCAATTTACCGAAGTGCATATCGCAGGGCCGCCAAGAAAACGCATCCCGATAGCGGTGGGAATGACGGCGATTTTAAGAAGCTCCAGAACGCGAAAGAGGTTTTAGATAAATATCACGGGCTTTCCTAATGACAACAACACAAACAGCAAGGCGCCCGACTGAGATGCTCGACGAGCTGATGGCGTTGCAAGATCCGGACCATCCGGACTTTCTGGCCTATGACTTGACCGATAGGCAGCGCGAGTTCCTGGTCGATCTCAACGCACGGCGTCAGGAAGATTCGCAGGAGCTGCTCTTCCTGACTGAAAAGCAAAGAGACTACCTCCGCTGGATGCACCGCGAGGTCACCAAGCAGATCCAGATGGCAGGGCAGATGGCCTAAATCGAATCCCGGTCCCGACAAGTCGGGACGAGGTAAATGGAAAATGCCCCTGGGCGGCTACATCGTGACAACGGGTTGCAACGGCGCACCGTTCTACGATTTCGGCCAACGGATCACCGTCTTCGAACGGCCCGAGCACGCCCAGCGTATCGCCGATCTCTGGCAGGAGCGCGCCGGCAGCAAGGGCCTCGGCCCGCTGAAAGTCGCCGCCGTCGAACTGCGAATACTCGACTGTTTAGCGTCGGACGCTACGTCCGACAAAAAAGGTGCAACATGAGCGAGCTATTCCCCGGCCAAAATCCGGACGATAACGGCCCGCAAACGGCCGGTTCACCGCCCGCAAATCAGATGATCGGGACATCGATTATCAAGCCCACGCCACACCTGCCGGTCACGGCCGCGCCGTACAAGAACCCCAGGGATCCGCTCAAGCGCGTCGCCGATCCAATCGGCCTGGCCGGCCTGCCGGATACGCGATATGGCCTCGAGTGCAAGCTCCTGGAACTCTGCAACCGCCTTGCCTCTGCGGGCGGCCAGATACTCTCGGCGAAACGACTGGTGACCGAGATGGAGCTAACGGACGATCGCACGCTGCGCCTCCTGGCCGCCTACGGTCACGTGCAGCATCGCATCCGCCAGCTGGTGGGCATCGAGGGCGTCGGCTACTGCTGGGGCGATTCCAACGAAGGCGGGTACGAAAAAGCCGCCGCGATCGCACGCCGCAAGGGTCTTTGCAGCCTCTTCCTGGCCGGCCTGTATTCCAAACAGCCGGCGGCCGTGCAGATGGCGCAAATGGCGTTGGGCTTTAGGAAGAAGGGCGCCGAAAAGGATGAACTCGACGCCTGGCTGGCCGGCGAAGACGTAACGCCGGCTACGCTGATCGAGGCTTTCATCACCACGTTCGCCGAGACGGCCGAAGGCCGCGACGCGCTGGCCGAGGTCGGCGCCCGCCACGTGGAGCTGCTGATGCCGAAAGCGATCCAGCAAGAGATCGTCAAGGAACTTGACCAGATAAAGGCCCGCATCCTGGGCCTAAGTCACAAAAAAGTGGTATAATGGAAAACCCGAGGATTGAGCTTGCTTTCGACCGAACTTGCGGCGATAATATCCACGTCAGTCGTAAGTTCTTTGTCCGGGATAGCAAACAAAACCCCGCGCCACGTGATGCGCATTTCCTTTGCGGGAACTTGCGACTGACTCACGGCGACGCGGGGTTACATATACGGGAATCGCAATCATGTCATCAGACGAGACCCAAACCACTGATACGGGTAGCCCAGGCGAGCCGGAACAAGGAGGGCAAGACGACAGCGAGGCGGCGCGTACGGTCTCGATCCTCCTTGAACGGCAGGTCGCGCTCCTTCGTGACGCCATCCGTGCCGGAGCAAAGTTCTTCACCTCACATAGGTAATATACGATTCAGCGATCGGGTCACGCCACGCCTCGCCGCCGGCGATTGTAAGGCTGGACAGTTTCCAACTGTCCGGGTAGAATCCATTTAACGGGAGACGTGGGAACTGAAAGGGAGCTGAGATGAAACGCCAAGCGATTACAACAACTCTGGCAGTCTTGTTATCGGCGGCCTGTGCCGTCGCCGCCGACGTCGTGCTCGACGCGGCCAAGATGGACCGCTACGCTGTGGAGTTCACGGGCTTCGCCGCCGTGAGATCCGTTGTGACGGCCGAAGCCAACGATCTCACTGCCGTTCGCTTCGACGTGGAGATCCACGGCGGAACGCTCGGGAACGTAACCCCGTGGGGCTGGGCTGACACAAACAACCCGTGGTACGGCGCCCGTGGTGTACTGGCCATCAGGGCGGATGGAGCAAGTTACGATCAAGGATTCGTTTACTACCCACCTCAGCGGCAATGGGCACCGCATTTTTCTGTCGATCCAACGCCTGGCTCGCCCGGCAGCGGCGACGAGTACGAACTCTTCGACGTCGTCCCGGCCGGCATGACTTGGGACGTCTGCATCAAGCTGGAGGGCTGGCTCGGCGGCGACATCGACCTCTTCTCCACGGCCGCCGGCGAGATGTCCAGCGATCAGTTGACGGTGGGTGTGACCGACACCGACCCAATGCCCCAAACCATCCCCGAGCCGGCTAGCCTAATCCTTCTACTGGTCGGAACGGCAGTACTTCTCAGAAGGCGGGTTTAATATGTACACACGGATAGACGCCCTCCGGACGAAATACGGAATGATCGGGATGTTTGCAGTGGTCGCTGCTTTTGTGGCGGGAATCTGCCTTGGAATCTGGCTTGTGCAGTCCGGGTTTACGGACAAGCCAGAGGAGGCGATCGCTAGTGTTCCCGAAGCAAAGGCTATCCTTGCCGACAGCCAGTTGAACTTCGACGCCGAATATCGAAGCGCCGCTCAAGAGATTGCAATCCCCTATGACGCCAACTCCAACCGCTCCAGGTTGTCTGCCGCCCAGTGTTATGAGCGCCTGGCCGCCGGTATGCCCGTTGGGACAATCTCTGATCTGAGGATCGCCAAGGCAATCCTGACCTGGGGCAGATCTCTTGGCACCGTCGCCCGTCTGGCCTATGCCGCTCGGTGCCTTGACTCTGCCAGCGATATTTGCAGCGGCCATCAGCCTCGGCCGAAGGTGCTGCTACGCCTCATTGGCCCCCTGCCCCTTTACGCGACTGCCTGGAATCTAACGTATGATCGCAAGATCGCGGCACTCTTCTACACTGAATCCGATCGTCAGCACGAGATCGCTCTGGCCAAGCACACCGGCAAGGTTGCCCAGGTGCCCGGCCCGCCATGCGTGTATCCCGTCAATCCGACGATCGGTGCGAAGTACAGCCAGCCCCTGGCCGATACACCGCCGCCCGCACCCCGTCGCCACCTCCTTTATAACTGGCGACAGCTCCATCGCCGGCCGCTGACGGCCGTACCCGACCCCAGATAGCCCCGCGCAACTCTCGCGCAAAGGCCGCGCAAAACTCGCGCAACGCAGCCGCCCAACTCCCCGCCAATCGCCGAGTACTCGCCGGACCGTCCCACTTTCAATTCGGCCTCTTTAGCACCGTCTAAGCCCTTTGAATCCCGCCCTTTCCCACCGAATCCCGCCTAATCCCGCTTTCCTCAGCACCCCACAGGAAACACGGGAAAAAACGGAAAACTAAAAGTTGAAAGAGAGAAAATGCCGATCTCGGGGCCGGAAATGCTCAACATCTTTCGCGACAGATACTTACAGCCAAACCAATGCGCACATTTGCGCACGAATGCGCACGCTTGCGCACGTTTGCGCACGTTTGCGCACAAATGCGCACGCTTGCGCACGTTTGCGCACGCTTGCGCACGCTTCTACGCGGCGCGGGCAAAATCTTTGACAGCCTCGCGGCGGGCGGTACGATGTGCCCTACCGCGGCCGGGTAAGCCCTAGAGGTGCTGAATGAAGGTATCACTAAACTGGCTAACTGATTACGTGGACATTTCGATGTCGGCCGCCGAGCTCGGCGAGCTGCTGACGCGGATCGGCTTTAGCCTCGAAGAGATCATCGAAACTCAGACCGACGTGGTGCTGGACCTGGAGGTGACGTCCAATCGCCCGGACTGTCTGGGCCATCTCGGCATAGCCCGCGAGATCGCGGCCGCTACCGGGGCGAAGTTCAAGCGGCCCGTCATCGGCGAACTGCCGACATCGGGCAAGGTGGCCGAGCTGGCCAGCGTCGAGGTGCTCGATCCGGACCTCTGCCCGCGGTATACCGCGCGGGTGATTCGCGGCCTGAAGGTTAAGCCCAGCCCAAAGTGGATGATCGAGCGGCTGGAAGCCGTGGGACTTCACGGCATCAACAACATCGTGGACGTGACCAACTACGTGCTCATGGAATACTCCCAGCCGCTGCACTGCTTCGATCACGACAAGCTCACCCGACAGAAGATCATCGTTCGCCGCGGCAAGGCCGGCGAGACGCTGCTGAGCATAGATGACACCACCTGCCGGCTGGACGAGGAGATGCTGGTGATCGCCGACGCCAAAAAGCCTATCGCCATCGCCGGCGTCATGGGCGGGCTGGACACCGAGGTTACCGAGCAGACTACGTCCGTACTCATGGAGGCCGCACAGTTCGACCCGCTCGTCACGCGCCATACCTCACGCAAGCTGCAACTGACCAGCGAGAGCAATTACCGCTTCGAAAGGGGCGTCGATCCGGTGGCGGTCAGCGAAGCCTCGCTGCGGGCCTGCCAGCTTATCCTCCAGTTGGCAGGCGGGCAGCTAGCCGAGGGCGTCCTGGACATCTGGGCCGAGCCATGGCAGCCGCGAACCGTCCGCCTCCGGCCGGGGCGCTGCAACGCCTTGCTGGGCATCGAGACGCCTACCGAGCGTCAGGTGGAGATTCTCTCCAGCCTCTCCCTTGCACCCAAGCTCAAAGGGCAGCAAATCGTCTGCACTATCCCCTCGCACCGCATCGACTTGCAGCGCGAGGCCGACCTCATCGAGGAAGTCGCACGCATGGAAGGCTACGAGCGGATCCCCGTGGCCGAAAAGATCGCCCATTCGGTGGCCTCGGAAGGACCTACCCGACGAACGCGCCGCATGGTAGAAGAGGCGATGACGGCTGCCGGCTTCGACGAGGCCCTGACCAGCTCGTTCGCCGACGCCGCGGAGGCCGAGCTGTTCGGCTGGGGCCGGAGCTGCCGCGTGGATTCAGGCGTGCGCAAAACGAACAATGTGCTGCGGGCTGCGATCGTGCCCAGCCTGCTGCGAGCGTGCAAGACCAACCAGGACGCCGGGACGGCCGAGGTGAGCCTCTTCGAGCTGGCCAGCGTCTTCCCGGCCGGCGAAGACGCCAGGCTGCCGGCCGAGCACATGGAACTTGGCATGGTAAGTACCGGCGATTTGCGCGACGTTCGTGGCGCGATTGCGGCTGTGCTGGGGCGGGTTGCTCCGTCGGCCCGACTGGACGCGCGCCATTGCCACGCGGTGGGTTTCGCCGAAGGCGCCGCGGCGGAAGTATTCATCGACGATCAGCGCGCCGGCACCATCGGGCTGATAGCCGACAATGTGCTGGACTACTACGGCCTCAATCCGGATCGGCCAATTGCAGCCGCGTCAGTTCGGTTTGACGCCTTGGGCGAGCGGGCCGGGCGGCCACGAATATATCAAGCCATGGCGAAATTCCCCGCCGTCCACCGCGACCTGTCGGTGGTGGTAGACGAAAAGATCACCTGGCGCCAGCTAGCCGAGTCTATCGCCGAGGTCGAACAGCCCACGCGCGTGGATCTCGGCTACGTGACGACCTATCGAGGCAGGCAGATCTCGCCCGGGCGCAAGAGCGTCACGCTGACTCTTACCTACCGGAGCGGCGACCGGACCCTTAAAAGCGAGCAGGTCGATCAGCAGGTAGCGGAGGTGGTGACGGTACTTAAGAAGAAATTCGCAGCCGAGCTGCGCCGGTAGCAATCTGCCGCCGGCCGCTGCGGAGACCCATCTGCCGCCGGCGAAGAGCCCCGATGGCCTCAAGTTTGTGGGGTCGCAAGTCGATAGATGGGGTGTATAATACAACAGAAGCCTCTGCCGTGTTCGACAGAAGGTCCTTATGAAAAGAACCGATAAGCCCATTGAGGGAGGCCACGTTCGCGATACCGACGTGTCGGTATCCAACAGCCACCCACGTTGAAAAGTGGGTTCTTCTTCCTGGGCCGTCGCCGGCACAGTGGTGGAGGCATCTGTGATTGACGCGCTGTAACACGCGCGGAGATCTTTATGAGATTACAGCCCACATCGAGAGATGTGGGCTGTGCTTTTATTCGGCTGGTGAGTCCGCTGCCTGGCGGCTGCGGTGAGTCCATCGGCCCGCCCCAGTGGGCTGCCGCCCGCAGCCTGGAACTCACTCGAGAGATTGCTTTTCTCTTGCAACGCCAGCGACAAGAATCACATAATGTCGCGCCGGCTGGAGTTGGCGCGGTATGGCACTTCCTAAAACAAGGAAAGCGATCCAGCCTGCTCGTGCCATTCACAAAAAGGTGGACCCCGGAATGAGGAAGAAAGATGCCCCCGCGTGGGGCTGTGACTGCATCGGTGCGCGGCGTCGCCACAGCGCGATCTGCCCCGGCCGTGCGGAGTGGGCGGTATGAGTTGTTACGTCGGAATCGACATTGGGGCCATCAGCGGCACGGCCGCGTTGCTCATCCAAGGCCAAGACGATCTGCCACCTCGCGCCGCCGAAAAGCTGCATCCTCTCAGCAGCCGCTCGCGCGGGGATGAGAAAATCTACATCTCGCCCTACAGACGCACGCGTGGCAAACCGATCGCCACGGCCAGAGAGCTGCTGGAGGAAATCATCGCCATCGTTGGCAGCGACCGGATCAAGGGAGTGTGCCTGACCGGCAGCGGCGCCAAGGTGGCGGGTGCCAAGCTAGCCGCAGCCGTCGTCAACGAGTTCAAAGCCATCGCAGCCGGCCTGACTGCCACGGACCTTGCACACAAGTCCGACGAATCGGTGAACGCTCCAAACGCGAAAGAACGCCTTGGGAAACCTTCAGCCGAGCCCGGAGCCGAGGTTTGCACCGTCTTCGAGATGGGCGGCGAGACCTCCAAGTACCTTCGCCTTTCGCGAAATGAGGACGGGACGTTTAACATCATCGACTACGCCACCAACGGCGACTGCGCCGCCGGGACCGGCTCATTCCTGGACCAACAGGCAGGCCGTTTGAAATTCTCCATCGAGCAGGTCGGGCCGCTGGTCCTGAACGCCCAGCGTGCCGCCCAGATCGCCGGCCGGTGCAGCGTCTTCGCCAAGAGCGACATGGTCCACGCCCAGCAGAAGGGCTACTCACCAGCGGAGGTGCTCCGGGGGCTTTGCAACGCAGTGGCGCGTAATTTCCGTACGGCCGTCGTCCGCTCTCATCCGGTGGTCCCGCCGGTAGCGTTCATCGGAGGGGTCGCTGCCAACGCTGCGGTCGTCCGCGCGATGCGCGAGGCGTTCGCACTCGGCGCCGACCAGCTCATAATCCCCCAGGCATTCGCTCACTTACCTGCAATCGGGGCAGCCATTATCGCCTCGTGGACCTGCGAGGCAACGGACTTGGCGCACATGAGCCAGCTACGCGCCGCCAGCGACACCACCCGAGGCGTCTTGCCGACCGCCGCGCCGCTGAGCATGCAGCGCGTTCTGCTGCTGCGCGATCGCGTCGAGCCGTATGAGCTGCCCTTCGGCGAGGAAAAGATCGACGCCTATCTCGGTATCGACGTCGGCTCGGTCTCGACGAATCTGGTAGTGATCGACGAAGCCGGCAGCGTGATCTACGAGATTTACACTGAAACGCAAGGCAGGCCCATCGAGGTCGCCTCCGAGGGGCTGGCGGAAATCCATCGCGAGTTAGGCCGGCGAATTGACATCCGCGGCGTCGGGACGACCGGCTCGGGGCGCGAGCTGATCGGCCAGCTTGTCGGGGCCGACACGATCAACGACGAGATCACGGCGCACAAGACCGGGGCTATGTTCGTCGGCCGGCGTATGCTCGACGGGCAGATTCCCGACACCATCTTCGAGATCGGCGGGCAGGATTCCAAGTACATCTCGCTCCAGGACGGCGTGGTGGTGGACTTCACAATGAACGACGCCTGCGCAGCCGGCACGGGCAGCTTCCTCGAAGAGCGCGCCGAAGAGCTGGGTATCTCCATCAAGGACGAGTTCGCAGCCCTTGCCCTCTCCAGCCGGGCGCCCATCCGCCTGGGCGAGCGGTGCACCGTCTTCATGGAACGCGACGTCAACAGCTACATGCAGCGCGGGGCGCAAAAGGCCGACCTGGTCGCCGGCCTGGCCTACTCGGTGGTTCAGAATTACATCAACCGCGTGGTCCGCGGGCGGAAGATCGGCCAGTGCATCTTCTTCCAGGGCGGCACGGCCTACAACGACGCGGTGGCGGCTGCCTTTACCGCCGTGACGGGCAAGGAGATTATCGTCCCGCCGCACAACGGCGTCGTCGGCGCGATCGGTGCTGCCCTGCTGGCGCGTGACAAGATGACTAGCCCAGTCGCCAAGCTGGCCGCTCCGAGCAGCGCCGGGCAACTTGGGACATATGTCTCTCAATCGAAGGGGCCATTGCGGGAATCGCGCTTCCGCGATTACGACCTCTCGCAGGTCAATTACTCCCTGCGGGAATTTACCTGCAAGGGCTGCTCCAACTCCTGCCAGATCCAGGAATTCAACGTCGAGGACGAAAAGACCTACTGGGGCGACAAGTGCTCCGACCGCTACCGCAAGGCCGCCAAGGCCGAGCAGCAACCAGTCATCGAGGACCTGTTCGGCTTCCGGGAGAAGCTGCTGCTGGATGAGTCGAACCTACCAGCCGTTGCCGACAACGCACTGACCGTGGGTATTCCCCTCACGATGTTCGCCTACGAGTCGCTGCCGTTCTGGCGGACCATGCTCGGGCGGTGCGGCTTTCGGACGGTCCTATCGGAGCCGACGAACAAGAGGATCGTCCAGGCCGGGCTTGATACGGTCGTCGCCGAGCCATGCTTCCCAATCATCGCCGCGCATGGCCACGTCGTCGAACTCACCCAGCGCCAGGACGTGCAGTACATCCTGCTTCCGAACCTGATTTCGATGGAATCAAGATGGTCGGAAGTCGAGTCGCACCTTTGTCCGTGGCACCAGACGCTGCCGTTTGTCTGCCGGCAGGCCCCGGCCTTGCAGCCCAACGGGCATCGGTTCCTGATGCCCACGCTGCACTTCCGGGAAGGCCCGAAACTCATCACACGGCAGCTGCAAGACTATTTCAAGCTCCTCGGCGTCTCCAAACGCGCCGTAGCGGCGGCTGTCCAGGCCGGCTACCAAGCCCAGAAGGAATTCCAGATCCAGATACTCACCCGCGGACAGATGGCCCTGACGGTACTACAGCGGTCCGGCGCAAAGTGCATCCTGCTTCTTGGGCGGCCTTACAACATCCACGACGCCGGCATGAACCTCGCGGTGGCTAACAAGCTGCGCGATCGTTACGGCGTCAACTGCCTGCCGCTGGACTCTTTGGATACCGACGCAGTCGATATTCGCGACGTGAACAACAACATGTACTGGGTTCTCGGCCAGCGCGCGATCGCCGCAGCCAAGCTCGTCCGCCGACATCCTAACCTGCACATCATCTACATCACGAACTTCAAGTGCGGGCCGGACTCGTTCATCAAGCACTTCATCCGCAGCGCCTCGGGTAAGCCGTTCTTGACCCTCCAGTTCGACGGACACAGCAACGACGCCGGCATCATGACACGCTGCGAGGCCTACCTCGACTCCATCGGCGTCCTGCGCCCCTGGCGCCGCGAAGAGCTGGTAGCCACAACCGCATAGGAACTCAACACCAACCGTCAACGATTCCCATTCCCTGCCCATTACCACCGCCCTGCGGAGGATCCTTTTGCACATATTCGCAGAGGGGCCGCCTGCGGCGTAGCAACGCAACTCTCTGCGACAAACGACATTCCCCCGTTCTGAGCCTGCCAGATTCCAGTTCGGGGCTTTTCTTAGCACGCAACGAGCTTTGTCGGTTGTACGCGTAAGCTACAAGGCGTAGAATAATTGCGCTTTATGTTTCGAAAAGGGCAAATCGCTTGAAGGCGACGAGACGATTCGTGGTGCAAACGGCGTTGGCAGTTAGCCTGCTGCTGCCAGTCGTGTCGGTATGTTCGGCCGTCGGGGAGACTCCCCCGGCTGCAACGACAGCGCCAACAGCGCTGCCGCACTTTCCCGCGGCCCCGGCCGAGGCGCGGATCACATCTGAAGGTTGGTTCGCCGCGCCCGAGCTTAGAACCGATAGACCTAAACTGCCCGAGACGGTGACAAAAACCTTCGTCATCCCGGTTCGCGAGCCGATCACGGGGAAGACCTTCGAGGCGATGAAGCGCAAGGCCGTGCGCTGCCGGGCCGGCGGGGCTGAGCTGATTCTGATCGATATGGACACATGGGGCGGCGAGGTAAAGGCCGCGCTGGACATTGCGCGCCTGCTGAAGGTCGATCTGGACGATATCTACACCGTCTGCTACGTCGGCACGCGCGCCATCTCCGCCGGGGCGATGATCGCGATGGCCTGCGACGAGATCATCATGACCCCTACCGGCAAGCTCGGAGACGCCGCCCCGATCTCAATGGGCGGGAAGCTCGAAGGCATCCCGCGCGAGAAGATTGAGAGCGTCCTCCGCAAGGAGTTCGCCGAGTCGGCCAAACGCAACGGCTATCCCGTGGCCCTGGCCGAGAGCATGACCTCCATCCACCGGGAGGTCTGGCTGGTTCGCCACAAGAAAACCCGCGAGCTTCGATACGTCTCGCGGCGAGATTTCGGCGGAAAGGTGGACATCACCCCGGGCGTGACCTCCGCCCCTTCCAACCCCAAGGGCGACTGGGAGCTATTTCGGCTCATCCTGACCAACAAAGAGCTGCTGACCATGACGCCTGACGAGGCGAAGGAGTACGGCTTCGTCAGGCATCTCATCAAGGCGCCGCGCGATGATAAACTGGCAGGCGTGATGAAGCACTTCAACGTCAGCCGCGATCCAATCGTCCTGAAGGACAACTGGTCGGAGGAGCTGGTGGAGTTCCTCTCCTCGCCGCCGCTGCTGGGCTTTCTGTTCTTCACGGCGATCCTGCTGGCCTACGTCGAGATGCACACACCGGGCTTCGGCGTAGCCGGGACGCTGGCTATCGTGTGCTTCGCAATCATCTTTGGCAGCAGGTTTCTGGTGGGAATGGCTGCCTGGTGGGAAATAGCCCTGTTCGTCATCGGAATAGTGCTGATCGCGATCGAGGTTTTCGTCACGCCGGGCTTTGGTGTGTTAGGCATTACGGGTGTCCTTTGCTGCGTGGCCGCTCTGCTGGCGATGATCATCCCCAACGCGCCGGACAAGCTGCCCATCCCCAGGACCGACATGGACTGGACCATCTTCACCAACGGGCTGCTGGCGTTGATGATCGGATTCATTCTGGCCTGCGCGGCAGCGATTCTACTTGCGCGGATCCTGCCGAAGGCCCCGGTGGCAGGTAGACTGATCCTTCAAGCCCCGACCGTCACGGAGGTAAGCCCCGCCTCCGAAGCCGCCCCCATCCACAGCGTCAGCATCGGGGACACCGGGACCGTGCAAGGGCCGTGCCGCCCGGTCGGACAGGTGCGGTTCGGACAGATGCTCCTCGACGCGATCGCCGAGGGCGCGTTCATTTCGGCCGGGACACAGGTCAAGGTCGTCAAGGTCGAGGGCAACCGCGTGGTTGTAACGCCCGTGGCATGATGTCGCTGTCGAACTCACAAAGCTACCAAGTTTCCACGCCCCGAAGGGGCACCGGGAACGAAGAAAACGCAGGCTTTCTCGAAGGAGTTATGTTGAATTGCCCTTCCGTTTGATCCGATTTAGTTTGTGGAAGACGTGGCGGCTTGCCGTCTCGGTCGGCTGAAATCGCCCGTTGTTGCTGAGAATGGAAAGATCATGACAGGAACGGTGTTGTTGATCGTCGTGCTTGTGATCTCGGCAATGGCGTTGATCGTCGTGGAGATCTGCACGCCGATGTTCGGTCTGCTGGGCTTGCTGGCCATCGGCTGCGTCGGATGGGCGGTATACCTGTCTTACACGATCCACAATATTTTCGGCCTGGTGATGACGGCCTTGGCGATCGTGTGCCTGCCGATCTACATAGTCGCAGCCGTCAAGATCCTGCCCAGGACGCCCCTCGGCCGGCTGCTGCACCTCGGCAAGAAGCCGACCAGGAAAGGCGAGGGCACGCCCGAGGCTACCGAGCTGGCCAGCCTGGTCGGGCAAACGACGGCGGCCGAGACGATCCTCCGGCCGGTCGGCACGATCCGCATCGACGGTCGTCGCATCATCGCGCAGGCCGAAAGCGGCATGATCGAGAAGGGCCAGCAGGTGGAGATCATCCGCGCCGCCGGAACCCACGTGGTGGTCCGAAAGATCGAAGCCTAATAAGCACGTCAGGGCTTGCCAACAGAAACACTGCGCGATATAAGAACTAAAGCCTATAACTTCAAGAGGCAAACAGACTCCTCAGACATCCAGACAGGGAGAAAACCATGATTCTTGCAGCATTGCATCCGGCCTGGTGGGTTGTCATCGCCGTAGTCGTCCTGATTGCTCTGATCCTCATGGCGGTGATCGGACGGTTTATCAAGCTGTGGATCCAGGCGTACTTCGCCAAAGCGGACGTGAGCATGTTCGACCTGATCGGCATGAGCCTGCGGAAGGTCAACCCGCACGTGATCGTACTGAGCAAGGTCCGCGCCGTGCAGGCGGGTTTGAACGTCGCCACGGGCGACATGGAAAGCCACTACCTGGCCGGCGGCCACGTGCCGAACATCATCACGGCTTTAATCGCCGCCAACCGCGCCAATATCGAGCTGACGTGGAAGACGGCCACGGCGATCGACCTGGCCGGCCGCGATATCCTCGAGGCCGTCCAGACCTCGGTCAACCCGAAGGTCATCGACTGCCCCAACCCCGCAGCCGGCAGGCTCACGGTGGACGCCGTGGCCAAGGACGGCATCCAGGTCAAGGCCAAAGCCCGCGTAACCGTCCGGGCCAACATCGATCGGCTGATCGGCGGGGCCACAGAGGAGACGATCGTCGCCCGCGTCGGCGAGGGCATCGTCACGACGATCGGCTCGGCCGCAACGTACAAGGAGGTCCTCGAAAACCCCGACAACATCTCCAGGAAGGTGCTGGAGAGGGGTCTCGACGCCGGAACGGCATTTGAGATCCTCTCCATCGACATCGCGGACGTGGACGTCGGGGACAACATCGGTGCCAAGCTCCAGGCCGACCAGGCCGAGGCCGACAAACGCCGCTTCCAGGCCGAGGCGGAAAAGCGCCGCGCGATGGCCATGGCCCGCGAGCAGGAAATGCAGGCCCTGGTGCGCGAAAACCGCGCCAAGGTCGTCCTGGCCGAGGCGGAAATCCCCAAGGCGATGGCCGAGGCGTTCCGGGCAGGGAACTTCGGAATCATGGACTACTATCGCCTGCGGAACATCCAGGCCGATACGCAGATGCGCGAGGGCATCGGCGGAGCGGGGCAGGGGCCAACAAAACCTGAAGGACAAGAATAACGCAAAGAAACACGCATGATCGGTGAACTGAACATCCTCGCTGTGGGCGACTTCGGTGATATGATCACCCTCATCTTCGTCATCATCGTCGTGGCCCTTAGCATCTTGGCCAAGCTCGGCGAGAAGTGGATGCGAAGGCAGGCCGAACAGAAGGCCGAAGAGGCTCGCCGGCAGCGGGAGGCCCGTGGCGAACCGGCGCGGACCGACGAACCGCTTACGGGGCCGCGGCCGCAGCCGCCGCGGCGCAGGGCCCAGCCGCTTCCAATGCAGCGCAGAGCCTCCGAGCTGCCGCAACCCCCGCCGGGCCAGCGGCGGCAACCTACCCCGCCGCCCCACCGGACGCCATACCAGCCGGCACCGCAGCCAACCCCGGAGCCGGTTGAGTTCGAACCGGTTGAGTTCGAACCGGTTGAGCTCGAACCGGTTGAGCTCGAGCCGGTCGAACCGACCCCGGCCCGACGGCCCGCACGCAGAGCCCAGAAGCCCCGCCGCATCAGCACGGCCGAGGATGAGATTGCGCAATTGCAGTCCCGGCTGCGGAAGTTGGAAGGCCTCCACCAGAAGCGTCTGGCCGCCCGCAAGCCGACCGAGGCCGACACCACGCGGGCCATGAGAGAGCGTCTGGGCCCCCTGGTGGACCTCAGCAACTTCGACCGTGCCCGCGTGGCGATCGTATTCCACGAAATCTTCTCACCTCCCAAGGCCCTGCGAGAGGGAGGCGAAGTGTGGGATAGGTAGCCGCCGCCGCGGACCTCGGCAAGGTGAGCTGGATCGTCAAACGCACGTTCAATTCAAAGCCCGACCTCCCGCATGCCGGGATCAGGTCGGGATCTTCATGAGATATCCGGGAGCCAAAGATGTCCGACGAGGCCCAGTTTGAGTCGCGCCTGCTGGACATTATCCAGCGCCGCGTGCCGCTCATCCGCCAGCCTTACGCACAGATCGCCCGGCAGCTCGCCTGCGACGAGCCCAAGGTCTTGGAGGCCCTCGCGGCCCTTCGCGGCCCGCGCGGCCTGATCCGCGAGATCTCGGGGCTCTTCGACGCAGGTGCTCTGGGCTACCGGCAGGTTCTGGCGGCTTTGCGCCTCCCCGCCGACGCCGTCGACGAAGCCGGCCGCCTCGTCGCAGCCCACCCGGGCGTCTCGCACTGCTACTCACGGACCGGCAGCTACAACCTCTGGTTTACGCTCGCAACATCACCCGCCAGTTCCCTCGGGCCAGGCAAAACTGTCGAATTCCTCGCGCAAGAGGCCGCAGCCGAGGCTTACCTGGTTCTGCCGGCAACGCGGAAATACAAGCTGCGAATGCACCTCGCAAGCCGGTCGCAGCCAGATGTATTCGAGACCCCAAAAGCCATCGACAAGCCAGGTGAACCTGCCAGAAGCGGTGCCGCCAAACTAAGCGAAGCTCAAATCTGCGCGATTCGGGCGCTTCAGATCGATCTTCCCAACTGCTCCGATCCGTTCGCGTCGATATCGGCCGAAGCCGGCCTCGACGCCGACATGCTGCTGGTGCACGCGGCCGACCTGCTGGCGGCGGGGTACATGCGGCGCTACGCAGCCGTGCTGCATCATCGACGCGCCGGGGCCGAGGCTAACGTGCTGGTGGCCTGGCGTGTTAGCGAACCGGCCGCCGACGCCGCCGGAGCCAAATGCGCCCAACAGCCGGCCGTCAGCCATTGCTACCTCCGGCCGACGGCGGAAGACTGGCCATACGGTCTCTATACGATGATTCACGGCCGAAGCCGCCAAGACTGCCGAATGACGATCGAGGAAATCGCCGCCGCAACGCACCTCCAAGACCGCGCCGAACTCTGGACCAACCACGAATACAAGAAGCAGCGCATTGGCCTCTTTGCCGGCGAAGAAACCGCCTGGGAAGAAAAAGCCCAACAAGCTTCGTGAAGCCTTAAATGCCCGCCGGTGTGGTAGGATCATGCGAAATATACCGGGGCGGTCCCGGGCGAAGGCCGTATGGGAAACCCCGATCAATAGGAGAAACCAATGTTTCGAGGCTGGAACCGCAACATCTCCGTGATGAAGCATATCTTGAAGCGCGCCGGCGAGATGACGCCGTCAATGCGCTGCACGGCCGAGACCGTCGAGGAGTTCCAGGCGTGGAAGAAGGCCTTCAAGGCCAAGCTGGACGAGTTGATGGGCCCATTCCCTCCGCGCATCCGGCCGAACGCCCGCACGGTCGCGAGGGTCGAGCGCGAGGACGATTTCGTCGAGAAGTTCGTAATCGACGTCGAGGAAGGCCTCGCCATGCCCGGATATCTGCTTTTGCCCAAGGATCTCAAGAAGGGCGAAAAGCGGCCGGCGATCCTGGTCTGTCACGGCCACTGCCCGGGCGCCAAGGACGGCCCGGCCGGCTTCGTGGCCGAACCCCACAAGGAGACCGACGAGTACGCCCGGCTGATGACCAAGCGGGGCTACATCACGGCGATAATCGACTCGCGCGGGTTCGGTGAGACGGCCCTGCCCATCAAGACACACGACGAGGAGACCCGCTGCAACTATCTCTACCTGCTGTACGCAATGCTCGGGTATCAATTGCTGACGCTGAATCTTCACGATCAGTTGCAGACGCTGGACTACCTGATCTCCCGCAAGGAGGTGGACAGCGAGCGCGTGGGCGTGCTCGGCAGGAGCTACGGCGGGACCAAGGCGCAGTACGTGGGCGTCTACGATCAACGCGTCAAGGCCACCGCAATTGTCTGCTACCTGTGCATGACGCTGGAGTACACCTTCGAGGACGTGAACAACAATTGCGGGGCGCAGTTCGTTCCAGGCCTCTACCAGTACGGCGACGTGGCGACGGTGGCCGGGCTGATCGCGCCGAGGCCGCTGCTAGTCCAGAGCGGCATCGCCGACTGGTGCTTCGCGATCGACTCGACCGTCAAAGCCCACGAGGAGCTGCGCGCTATCTACAAGGCAGCCGAGGCCGAAGACCAACTTACGATCGACGTGTTCGCCGGGACCCACGACTTCAACCCGCCAACGGCTTATGAATTCTTCGACAAGTGGCTCGGCCCGGCCAGGTGAGGTCTTCGGCTTCATGGACAGTCGGTTGTTTTGCCTCTCTTACTCGGCCTGCGGACGAGATACAGTGATCTCTGCTAAGGAAACTTAGGTAGCTGCTCTATTCATGCCACGGGAAGAATCAGGACATGGCAACAGGGAGCGCGAGATGATAAACATAGAACTTGGCCCGAGAAACTCGACGCGAGGAAGGAATTGCGCCCGTCTCCTGTCGAGTCGAGGGCTGGTTTGTGCGGCAGTGGTCCTTGCGTTGGTTAGTAACATTTGCACTGCGGGAGGCGGAGGCGTGAGTCAAACAGCGGCGTTACCGAAAAAGCATGGTTGCGATTGTGGACTGAAGATTTTTTCCGGGCAACCCAGGCTGGTTGTGGTCAACGGTTACTCCACGTCGTTCATGTGGCCTGCAATGCTGCAGCGCAAGTTGGATAGGTATTTCGGCGGCAAGAGGATTATCGAGGTCAAGACCGCGCTGAAGGGCGGCACCCCGATCGCCAAATGGATGGACGTCAAGACAGGCAAACCGCTGGGGCCCTGGAAGAGGATCACCGACGCCTTGAAGAGCAAGCAAGATCGACCGGCGATCCTTCTCGCACAGCAATCGCTACAGTGGGTCTGGGAGGATCAAAGAGTGGGCATCGACGGTCCGGACGACAGGAAACGCATCAAGGAGGGCGCCGATGCAATCGAGAAGTACGTCAAGAATCTGCTGGATAGCGGTGCAGACTTAGTGTTCGTGGCCGTGCATATCTACAAGAAACCGATGGAGCCGCGGATTGGCAACGAGCGGCTCGCGCTGGCACAGGCTCTCAAGCGCGGCGTTGCGAAGTTCCACGCCGGCCCGGATGTCTGGGAGCCAACCAGCAAGCTCCACCCCGTAGCCTTCGCCAAGGACAAGGTCCACCCTAACGAGATCGGCGCGGAAGTGATGGCGCATCATTGGTTCGTCACGCTTCTGAAGCACGACGGGCTCAAGGCTCCCGATTGGAGCAAAGAGACGATGGAAAACGCCATAAAGGCTGCCGCCGCAACTTCTCAGCCGGCAACCGTAGAAACCCCCAGACCTGAGGGCAAATAGGACAGTCACGTGTTTTTTTTTCTTCCCCGGTCGACCGATGAGGGATAGCGGCCTATTCTGAGAAGAATGGCTGGCTGCCCTATTTAGAAGCTCCCGATGAGGGTGCTGTCTTCTTAGACATCAATGTTCGGCCGAAGAACGCCTCGATCGCCGGGCGCGTCCTTTCGTGCTCGTACACTCCGTGAGGGGCGCCGGGAATCTTCAGATACGTTACATCTCGCGCGCCGGCGGCTTTGAGGGCTTTGGAAAACGCGTCCGACTGCGAGACCGGCACGGCCTTGTCCGCCGTACCGTGAACGATCAGGAAGGCAGGGGCACTCTTGCTGACATAGGTAATCGGCGAGGCCGCCTTTTGGCGTTGGGGCAGCGTTTCTGCAGGTCCTGCCAGAAAGGCCGAGACGGCGCCCGAGCCTCTGGCTTTCCTGCGCTCCATGAGTGCCTTTAGGTCTGTGGGCGCGCAGACGGCCGCCACTGCCTGCACGCCGCTGGAATACTTCTCATACGGACTGTCACTGCCTAAACCAGGCGTCGCAGAGGCCAGTCCGAGCATGGAGACCAGATGCCCCCCGGCCGAGACCCCGACGGCGCCTATCCGGTTGGGGTCCACGTTGTACTCTTCGGCGTGCGCGCGAAACCACCTAACGGCGCACTTGACGTCTTCAAAAGCCGCCGGGAACGCCGCCTCCCCGGAGAGGCGGTAGTTGACGTTGATGCAGGCGTAGCCCTTCCCTGCAAAGCTCAGCGCAATGCCCTGGAATCGCGGTACTTTCTTGTCGCGGCCTCGCCATCCGCCGCCGTGGACAACAACGATGCCCGGGCGCGGACGTTCGCTGCGCTGGGCCGGGACGACCACGTCGAGCTTTTGTTTGTCGCTGACTCCTTCGCGGTAGGCGATATCCCGGATCCATTTGATGCCCATGCCCACGGATACGTTTCCTGTCCCGTCGGAATTGCTCAGGAACTTTTCGACGATGATTTGCTCTGGCGTTTTCTTCTCTTTTTCTTCTGCGTCAGCCATTGCTGCCGTCGCGACGCACAAAAATCCGCCCATCAGCAATCCACATAGCATGCCCTTCATAATCGTGCCTCCAGCTTGACCTTACTGTCCGCTGTTTCGCAATCAGCACAAGATTTCACGTATAGCACCAATCCCTGCAGATCGCAAGCCAACTAAAAAGGACCTCCTGCGAGCTGTTACCCCGCTGCGTAACGTGGTGCGGGTCGCTAGGTATGACAATGCGTGCGGCCCTTGGCATAATGCGAAGAACAGCCGATGGCGAGCAAACCGCCAAAGAATTAGGCGGCTGTCCCTATTTGGCCTTTTGCCACTATCCCCCCCCCCAACGGCTCACAAGGGGCACTGGAACCCGCGTGGACGTTTTAGACAAAGTCCAAACAGGCAGATTAGCCCTTGTCGGACCTGGTGGGCCGAGCGAGAATGCCCGTTGACGGAATAAAGAAGGACAGTAAATTTTTTTCTTTCTTGCTCGCCGTTTGCTTCAGGACGGGCCGTGGCGCGTGGGGGCGATTTGCAGATCGGCGGCGTCGGTTTGGCTGTCCTGGACGACGGCTACGCCTTCGGCGACGAGCTTCTCCCAGTGCTTGTCGTTGAAGATGCAGCCCGGGTCGCCCGCGTGGAGCTGGCCGAAGTAGGCATCGGCCCTTGCCCTGCACCCGCCGCAATAGTCGCGGAACGCACAGACCCCGCAATGGTGCAGCCGGCGGTCGCGGTCGTTGAGGACCTCCCAGAAGATGCTGTTGCGAAAGATCTCAAGCAGCGGCGCCTGGCGAACATTGCCCATGATGCGGTGCGGCATGTAGACGCATGGTGTGACGTTGCCGTTGGGTTCGATGCAGACGTAGGTTCGCCCGGCCCCGCAGCCGCCGAGATACTTGGCCACCACGCGTGCCTTGACGCCGCTGCCCGAGCCGGCGTGTGAGCAGCTCACGCGCCCCTCAGCCAGTGCCGCCCCGGCCAGGCAGACGCGCCCCAACTGCGGCGCTGTGGAGATCACACCCATGCCGCCGGCCTGCATCTTCTCGCTCAGGATCGCCAGCAACTCTTCCCGCTCCGTGGGCGTGATGTCGCCGGAGACCATCCTCAGTCCGCGCCCGACGGGAATGAAGTTGAAGTGCGCAAAGCACTCGGCGCCGAGGTCCTCGGCGAAACGAATCATCTGCCGGACCTCGTGGAAGTTGCCCTGGTGAACGCACATGGCGATTCCCAGCCGCAGGCCGTCGGTGGCTACGACTGTCTTGGCACCCTGGACGGCCTGTTGCCAGAAACCCTCCCGGCCGCAGAATGCGTCGTGGCGGGCCGGGTCGACAGAATCGAGCGAGATTTCCACGTATCGCAGCCCGGCCTCGGCGAGCCGGCCGGCCAGCTTCGGCGTAATCGTCGTGCCGTTGGTAGCCAGCGTCAGGTGCATGTGGTATCGGCTGGCCTGGCGGAGGACGGCCAGCAGGTGCGGGCTTACGGTCGGCTCGCCGCCGGAGATCGCCAGCATCGGCATGTGGGCCGAGCCCATCTGATCCACCAGATCGAGCTTCTCATCCAGCGTCAGCTCGTCGGCCAGGCCGCTGCGGCTGCTGTCCTGATAGCAGTGCTTGCAGGAAAGGTTACAGCGGTTGGTGAAGTTCCAGACGGCAAAGAGCGGCGCGACGAACCTCTGCGGGACTCTCAGGCCGAACTCCGCAAGCGAACGCGCCACGATCACAAGACCGCGAAGGACGGCGCGATTCTCGATTAGGCTCTTGCGAAATGTCTCGTCCGTGACCTGGCCTCGCATGCGGTCGATGAGTCGGTGAAACAGATAGTACTTGGCCCGCTGCGACAGCGGAGCGGCCGGGTCGCGGTAGGTGGTGATGATCCGCTCGAGAGCAGTCAGGCCGTGACGGTCGGCCCGCGAGAGGTAGCCGAGCAGCCAGCGAAAGGGCCTCCGGCCGAGATAGTTCTCCAGAGGATGATGACAGTCGAGCTGCAACGCCCGAGGCGTTACGGAGTCAACGCCCCCGCGGGCGTCCCTTGCATATTGGCTGCTGTTGACATGCCCGTCGTCCTGCCGGTTGGCTTGTAAGTCGGTGCTTTCACCCGAGCCAAACTGGTGTTCGTAGTGTTTGCCGATCGCAGCGGCGGTAGTGTGGGAGGCCGCGGCGGTATAGGAACCGTCCGCTTGTGGGAATTTCTTGCCGGTGGAATGAATCATCTTCTTACGTCACTGTCCCTGCGATTCGGGCAGAGGATTGACCTCGACGACCACGCCGGGTGAGACCTCGGCTCGGCCGTTCAACTCCACGGTAATCCGCAGCGGCTCGCCGACGGGCCAATCGGGCTCGACGGTCATGTCCATCATGAAGCTGCGCTTCGCGCCGGACTGAAGCGTCCAGAAGCTCATAATCATGGTGGTGCTGGTGGGGTAGCGCTTGATCTCTTCCCAGACCAATCCGGTGTGTCGAAAGATCCTCACGTACACCGGAGCGCCCGTCTCGGCTTCGATTTGCATCGGCTGGCGGGTCCTGTTGTGGGCAGTGACGGTCAGCACGAAACGCTCTCCCATCGTCAGCGATCGGGTGGGAATGTTCAGGGACACCGCCAGTCCGTCGATTTCGGTCACGTTTGTCGGGGTTGTATCGACCTCTTGCTTGTTACACCCTGCCGAGAGGAAGACCCCCGCAATAACCAGCAGCGACAATCTCACAATTTCCATCACTACTTCTCCGATACGACGTTGGCGCGTTTCTCGCCGACTGATTCTTTTTCGGCCACATGGGCGTCGCCGCTGGCGAAAATTCGCTCAACGATTGCGCGATACTCCGGCCCGCAGTTGTAAGTGCAAAACGGGAACACTCCTGCGGGCGTCGAGTACAGTATCACACATCGCTTGACCCGCTCAACGTCGTAATTGAACCGGTCCTGAAAGTGCATGCCGGCGCACAGCAGCGTCTTGTAGGTGTGTTGTTCCGCCTCGCCGCGCCCGGCGCTCTTGTCCAACATCCCCTCAAGCGAGCGCATGAACCGCTGGATGGTTAGGTCCGGCGGGGCGGCTTCGGCGTTGAAATGACGCTTAAAAAGCCGAAGCAGCCGAACTCTATCCAGCCAGGTTGTCCGCCCCCGGCGCTGAATCCGCGCCGCCAGGCGGTTCATCTCCACAAACATCCCTTCCACGTTGACCACCTGCGGGAAAGGATAGGCCTTGCCGTCAGGAGAAACGAAGAAGTACGTCCCGAACGCACAGTCGGGGTGGCAGGTTGGGGTGATCTTCGGCTGGCTGCTGAAGGCCTGGAGAATCTGCGAAAGCGGAACCACGATACTCAGCGGGAACATGTCGCGAAGCAGGCTGGCCCCCGAGGCCCCGGCGATGCCATGGGCCAGGTCGCCCAGCGTGTAGCGGCGCCTGGCGACCTCTTCGGGATCGATCCGCCCGCTGAAGGAAACCG
>SDBT01000917.1_pt1 | contig 49418 bp, 38 predicted proteins | sample 2277101 | NCBI WGS metagenome assembly SDBT01 (sample SAMN10404973, study PRJNA504765) | marine sediment metagenome | isolation source: marine sediment core GS10_PC15, 103 cmbsf | place: Arctic Ocean: Southern Knipovich Ridge | collected 2010
GATAGAGTACCCCGTGGCACGTAAGCGGGCAATTTCACATCGCTCTTCAATCCTGATCTGACTATATTTCTGTCCCATAACAACACCTTATACAGGTGTTGCACTTCGTTTGTGAAGTTAGGGCATCCAGTAATCCGTTGACATAGCTGGATTCCCTAAGTTCGCGGGAATGACACCTCACCAGGGCAAGTGAGCGTTGGGGCTTTTGTCTTGAGTTTTTCAATAGTATCTTAGCGGTTTTTCAGCCCCTCAGGCGAATATTGATTATTGTCGGGTTTTCCCCCATCTAAGGCGGGTCGGAATTCTGACTACTTTACTGCCCGCAATCGAGGGAAGTGCCGACGGCACCCTTTTTTTGCCGCAATTGGCTGACGATACACTGTGCCCGAAAAAGCCGCACGCACATCGATGGAAGCAGCGGTGCCACCAGAGGCAAGGAGGCTGGGCATCAAAACGATTTGCTTTTGCCGGCCGATCGGTTATCTTTTTGGCATGTCAAGAAATGATCTCGGGCTGATCGAAACCAAGAGGCTGGCGCCCATTTCGCCGCCGCGACGGTATATGTTGAAATATTATCCCAATGATGACCGACCGCCGTTGAGCTGCGGCGAGACCGGGCCGAGAGGAGTACTACAGCGGCAACCTCGACCCCGAAAAGATTGTAGATAAGAAAGCGCTGGAGGAGTAGCGATGATAGATTACATTTTGCGTGAAATCAGATGGTATCACGTCCTGGGCCTTATTTTAGGGCTGGTAGTGATAATGGTTCTTGTCTTGTGGCTCACCCGCAGAAACAGCCAGCCCCGCAGGCTGCCAAGCAGTGACAACGGGGATATTATATAGCTCAGGGTAGCGAATAAAGGCAGCCACAAATTGGCGGGGCAGTAAGGGATTCTACCCTAACCTACTGTCCACGAATTACTTGACATTTACACACTTGAAAAGATATAAAAAAACGCCGCCACGTGGTGGTGGCGGCGTCTCTCGAAAGGTATCACAGGAGGGAGTCAACGAGGATTATACTCTCTGCGCCCCTTTACTTTGTCTTCGTGAAGCTCGTTGACGTCTTCAGCCAGTTCAACCCGGACAATATCCAGTTCACGCCGCATGACTTCCATATAGTCACCCAGCAGGCGATACTTATTGCTGAAGGCATCGGCCTTGTGCAAAGATGAAGCCAGCCTCTCCTTTTCCTTCAGGAGCCGCCTGGCTAAATGGAGATATTTGACGTCATCGCGCAAGTCAGCCTGGTCGTCACGGTGGACCGTCTGGGACTGATGAAGGCGATTATATTCCCTTGCGGAGCGGCGGACTTCCGCTTCATATCGCTCAAGCTGCCGTTGTGAAGAGGCGACATCGGCCTGTATCTGCGCTAAGATCGCCTCTTCATAGCTGTTGGCCTTCTTGTTATGCCCCGTGAGATTGGCTTCAACCCAGCGGTCGATGGTCCCGGACAGCCGGGCGAGAATAGCGCTGGTTGTTCCCAAATCCTTTTTGTCCTGGCTAATCTCTCTTTTGTCCTGCCTCTTCTCAAGGTAGTTGCCGGCGGCGACGGCACCGGAAGCAAGGGCCAAAACGACAATGATGAAAACGAGATGGCATTTTTTCTGTGTCATAGCTGTTCCTTTCGAAACTACTGTGTTCCGGGATAACCATATCAAATCCCGTGCCCACCTGTAAGGTGGCTATTATCAGGGACTTACAGGTGACTCGTCCGGCAGAAGACATGGGAACAAACGGCCTGATACTGGGCTTGATCCCATAGTGGAAGACTATGTTTCTACTAACAAGAACAGCCATCGGTCAAGTTATATGGATGCGTCTCAGATGGAGCCTGCGCACGAGGAAGTACGCCGGCCACGGGATGCCACCGTGACTATTTGTTTAATTATAATTAGAAAATAATATTATATGGATTTCTAACTGAGTAGTAATGACATATCGGCAGGGTAGGTCTCTCCGATACCTGCCGTAAGATGGCAGGAGTCAGGGACTTCTGCCCTACGACTCAGTCAGCTTGCTTTTCTTTAGCGCTGGTGAGAATACTTACGATATACACCGCCGCAAACGCCAGCACAAACGCCGGAACCAGCTCGTAGAGATGGGATTTCAGGGCGGGGGTGTTTTTCCAGACGACCGTTACGATACTGCCGGTCAACATGCCCGCTATGGCGCCGGCTTTGGTCGTTTTCTTCCAGAGCAACCCGAGAATCACTACCGGCCCAAACGATGCGCCCAGCGCCGACCAGGCATAGAGTACAAATTCAAAAATCACCCGGTTTTCAGACAGGGCGAATGCGACGGACACGAGAGCCAATATAACCAGGACCAGGCGGTCAAGTCTCTGCATTCGTTCAAACCGATTGCCGCCGCTTTTATCCTTGCTGAGGAAGGGGAGGACGTCGCGCGAAATAGTAGACGAGACCACGATAAGCTGAGAGTCGGCGGTAGAGCAGATGGCCGAGACAATTGCTGCAATCACAAACCCGCCCAGCACCGGCGGCAGGAACTCGCCCACAGCGCGCGGGAGCGCCTGCTCAGGATCATCCATGACCCCAAAAAAGACTTTAGCAAATAGGCCAAAGAAGATGGCGCCGAGATACACCAACATCATCCATGAGATAGCGATAGCGCCGCCGCGCTTTACGGAGGCTTTGTCCTTGACAGCCATAAAGCGGGAGAGTATGTGCGGTTGGCCGGGGTAGCCAAGGCCTATACCCAGAAGCCCGATCACAAAGCCGAGCATAGCGAAGCCGATTTTCCCGCCAGTCCAGGTGAGCATGTTGGCGTCAATTTCGCCGGCGCCGACAACAAACGCGTCCCACCCGCCAACCTTGAACAGCGTAATAATAGGCATGCCGATAAGGGCGACAAACATGAAGCTGGCCTGGATGACGTCGGTCCAGCAGATGGCTCGGAAGCCGCCGGTAATAGTGTAGGTCATTATCACGGCCGCACCGACCAGCACACCCATCCAGTAAGGCAGATGAAAAACGGCGTCGAAGGCCTTGCCGGCGGCGTTCATCTGCGCGGCGACATACCCCAACATGGCAGCGGTAATGATTATCACGGGAATCACACGCAGCGCCGTTGATTTCACGCCAAAGCGGTGAAGAATAAACTGCGGCAGGGTGACGGCGCCGGATTCCAGTGTGCTTTTTCTAAGTCGCTCCGCAATCACGAACCAGTTGAAAAGGTACCCGACGGCGATCCCCGGCACAATCCAGAAGGCCGCCAGGCCGAACAGGTAGGCCTCGCCGACCAGCCCGAGCATCACCCACCCCGACTCGGCGCTGGCCGAGGCCGACAGCGCCGACACCCACGGTCCCAGTTCACGATTGGCTAAGATGAAATCATCTTCGGTTCGTTTTCTCAGCTTCGTGGAATAGATACCGATAGTGATAATTCCGACGGTGTAGACAATAAAGGATATTGCCAGAACAGTACTTGGCTCCACAGCTATCTCCTTAGTTGCTACCGACTCCGGTTGACAATGTTGAACTCATTTCAAGGCGTCAGTTATCAAGGCAACTAACTTAAATTTCCGGCAGCATTAATCAACAAGTTTGTTCTTCGGTAGCTGTAGGTCTGGTTCTACCCTGAACGATGAGGCTGTGTCATAAGTTGGTTTCGTCGGGTCTTGCCGACGACGAAGTCGGAGGTGTGACCTGACGTGCGTCTCCCAAGGGCTTGTGCCGCAGCCGAGTGGATTTCCGGTCGGGTCACACCTCGCCCGGAAGCGAGCCAAGACCCAACCGAACAAACGGATTGCGACACAGCCTCGATATGCAGGGGAGGTGCCCTCAAAACCACATTTCGATTGATCTGGCGACTGAAGTCGCTATTTTATTCTAAAAGCAAGGAGTAGTATAGTATGCTTCGTATCGTCTGTTTACTGACGGCGGCGGGTATCTGCCTTGGTGCCTGCCAGGAAAAGAAAAAAACTGAAACGCCGGCGAAAGAAGAAGGAGGACAGGTCATGGCCATGACAGTCACCAGCCCGGCTTTTGAAGAGGGAGAAATGATTCCGAGGCAGTATAGCTGCGATGACGCCGATATTTCCCCTCCCCTGTCCTGGAGCGGTGTGCCGGAGGGAACCAAAAGCCTGGCTCTCATATCCGACGACCCGGATGCTCCGATGGGAACATGGGTGCACTGGGTGCTGTTCAACATCCCTCCCGATACACACGAGCTGCCGGAAAACATTCCCCCGGATGAAACGCTCACCAGCGACGCTAAGCACGGCGTAACCGACTTCGATCGATTCGGTTACGGCGGCCCCTGTCCACCTTCAGGCACGCATCGGTACTTCTTCAAGCTCTACGCCCTCGACGCGATGCTTGACCTTTCCGGCCGCGTGACCAAACAGGATTTACTGAGCGCCATGGAGGGTCACATCCTGTCCGAGGGTCAACTGATGGGGAAGTACCGAAGGCAGTGAGGCCAGAGTGCCACCCCGAACGAGTTGGGGGTGCCACCCGATGGCAGAATTTGCAGGGAAAATGATAGGGCTGGTGGCTGTCGAAACCGCACGGCTTTCGATCCACTCGGACTTATCTTTTGGCCTGAAGTTTCCCACAGCAGAGCGGTGGGCCCCCCAGCCTTCTCATTACGTTGAGGAGGTTATGAAATGGCTTCTAGTCAGTCTCTGCGAATAGCATAAAACGGATATGTAGTATTACTCACTTCGCCACTGAACCAATTGGTTACCTGTATGGTTCGCTTGCCTATCAGGAACTTCCCATCCTTAGTGATGTACGCGCTAATAATCCAGCGTACACCGGATGCGTGATCAAACGCGCTCCCGCGTCGGCGCTTCTGCAATGTTGTATCCACTTGAAACCAGAATCCACTATTGTCATCAAAGGTACAGTTGCGTGACCAAGGAAGACGGTCGAAGTATCTTGGTTTGCGATACTTTCCTTGTATGACAGTCGTCTTTATCCGGTGCTCCGTCTCTTCCCAATACTTGTCCCTTATGGCAATCGTCAATTCCGGCCCCTCTTGCTGGATGTCCATGAACCCCCACCGTTTTTCATTCCACTCGCCCTTTGGTCTTGTAGCAAGACCTTCCACCGTGACAGTTCCGGTATACCGATCGTATTGGGCCAATTTCGTCTCCCAATTGCCGTGGAATTGCCGCAATCGTACTGATGTGCTCGTCACCTTGGCGCTAACGACCTGCGTTGCTAGCTCCTCGGTTTCATAATAGTCTTGCAAAACACGAATGGTATAACTGGCCTCGCCAACCGTGGGTGCCAACACGGGCAGCCTTCCGATAGATTTGCCATCCAAAAAGACCCGTGCTCCGTCCGGCGTCCCAGTGATACGCAGGGCACCAGCCGGTGCCAGATTGACGGTGTTCAACTGTACCTCCAGCTCTGGAGCAATGACCAAGCTTGCGTTCTCGTAGACCGCTTCTCCAGGCTTTTCAACACGCAATGACACCGTCTTCGCCGGTAACCGGTATTTCGTCAGTGGTGTCTGACCGACCTGCCGACCATCGACGTACACCAGAGCACCACTCGGTTTCGAATCAAGCGTCAGCTCTCCTTCAAAATGAACGACACCAAGATCAATCATGCTGTCGCTCACAAGTTCGTGAGTGGCCTCATAGGGGGTGTAGTCATTCTTTTCGATTCGCACCAATGTCGGCTTTGCCAACAGGGAATCGCGGACAAGTGGTGTCAGTCCGGCAAGCTCGCCATCAATGAGCACTCTGGCCCTGCTGGGACGGGAATCCACCCGCAGACCACCATACAAGGGCAACAACATCTGACTTAGCGATATCGTTTGACGACCAAAGCCGATACTGACTTTCTGTTCGTGAGTGGTGAATCCGGGCCGAGTGACATGCAACGAGTAATCGCCGAGAAACAACCAGGGTGTCGATACTTCGCTTGCGCTATCCGTATCCAACGGTGAATGCACGAAGACGGGCTCACCACCCTTCTCCACCGAGACGGTGGCTGCCGGTGTCACAGCAATATGCACACGCCCCCTCCCAAAAATGAGCACAACGGCAACCAATGCCAGAACAACTGTAACTGTAATCACAACGAACCTGATCACGCCCCGTCGTCTTTTCTGTGACGCCTGCACACGTTCCAGTGCCTCCAGGTGTTGTTTGGAATCGGACAGCTCAGCAGCTTTGCGATAGTAAGTGATCGCATTCTTCCAATCCTTCTTGGCCTCCAGTGTGGATCCCAGGTCGTAACTGGCATCGCTTAGCAGACTGCGCAGCGGTGAGCTTTCGGTCGCGTCATACAGTTCAGTCAATTCATTCAATGCCGATTCGAACCCGCCGATGTCCTCCTTCAAACGGACTAGTTCCTTCGCAAGCAAGGCGTCGATGAAGCGTTGCCAAGTTTTGTACAACGCCTTGTCTGCAACAGCGGTTTGCACCACCGACTTGCGTTGGTACCTAGTGGTCTGATTGAGACTGAAGGCCACAAGCGCAGAAGCAAACAGAAACTGCTTTCGATCGAACGCCTCCAGATCATCTTGATGAAACTCCTTAAGCCGTTCTGCGATGCTCATGACTCGTTTATCATCCTGAACATCCGCTGCAGCCAGCTCCCCGATCACTGCATAGAGCTTTGCTTTACTGGAATCTGGCTTCAAGTGAGTCAATCTGGCAAAGAGTTCATATGCCTCACTGTAGCGCCCGTTCGCAAGCGCAAAATGAGCCAGTTCTTCCAGGAGCCCGGCATTATCCGGGTCCGCTTCGAGCGCGCTCTGGCCCATCTCCAGAGCCTGCTCGGCATCGTTCATTCTGAGTAGCACTTGAGCGCTAGCAGCAAGTAGCTGGCTGTCTCCGGGAAACGAACCCAGGCCTTTTCTGAGTGTATTAGCGGCGCCTTTCGGGTCCGCTCCGACAGTCTCTTGAAGCCGTGCAAGGTTCAGTACCTGCTGAGTATCAGCAGGTGAAAGTTCACTCAGCAACTGAAGGTGGGTGCCAGCACGCTCGTCTTCCGCCATCTCAGAGTAGACTGAGGTCAGCGTGGCGCGCGCCGGGAAGTTCATCTCGTCAACCGAGAGCGCCTTTTCACACTCCTTCGCGGCCTCTCTGAGATTTCTCACACGAAGAAGTACATCAGCATGCTTGATCAGGAGTTCAACATTCAATGGATCATCGGCAAGCTGACTGGTCAGGATCTCCTCATCAGCGGCCAGCTTTGGATCGTCTATGACCATCCCTGCGGAGTCCGCCCGCCGCTCGACTTGTCCAACTGCCATCAGTGGTCCCAGTCGGGGAGCCAGGGCCATCGCCAGATAGCAGATGATCGAGAGCCAGGCGCCAAAGCCAACCAGTTGGATGGCTTCGATAGTCTCGAAGCCAACGACAAGAGCAAAGATGCCCACAATATAGCCGCCGATGCCAAACCAGCCGGCGCCGGCACCGTCGCGTGTTTTGCCCATTGAATACAGGATGCTGCCGATAACACCACAGGCGAAGATGGCAATCACCAGAAACGCGGTCAATACATCCCCGGAGTCGTTAGATTCAAAGCCTTCGGCGACGATCCGCCATCCTGGTGCGCCTCTCAAGAGTGAGAGAGCCGGCAGAAATGCCAGGCTGAGAGCGCCGGCGATTCCGGACGCTACGCCCACGGTCTTTACTGTGTCAGTGTTATCCGCCAAAGCAAACCTCCTTGGCTCTATCAGGGTTTAGATTCGCAACTGTCCATTCCATAGGCCGTATAGACGGACCGGTCCGCGGGGTCTAGAGCGAGGCCAGCGACTTAACCGATGTAAGCAACTCAAGTACGCTTTTCGTTGATTTCGCACCGGTTCCCAGCAGCTTTTGCGCCAGCTTCTTGAAGGTTTTGTCCTGCATTATCTCCACCACCAGGAGCGTTTGCTGTCGATCCCGCTCAGCAGGATTCTGGATCTGCCTGATGTCATCCATTCTCGCGTTCCATCGTTTGCAGTTTGCTGCCAGAGTGTGTACCTCCTGGCGCGTAACGCCGGTGTCGAAATCGAACAGGTTGATGAATAGGTCTGCGGTGGGGCTGCCGGTCTCTCCGATGAGTTCCGCAAAGCTTAGCGTATCCACGTAATAATAGTGGTAGCCGTATGCCAACGGACAAACGATCAGAATTACAGCAATTAGCTTCTTCATATTGATCGTCGGATGCTGCCTTTATTGTAGCCGAGATTTCCCATATAGAGGTTTCAAAAAGACGGTTTGTTCCTTTCAGTACTTTGAATATACAAATCCTCCTCGAATTATCAAGAATTTTCTCGTTTCCCTGAGTGATCAGTTCTATGAGCACAAAAATGACGGCGTTTTGCTTTATCCAGTTTTCTTGAAGCCGTTTCCGGACAGACACTGTAGCCCACCCAGCGGGTGGGGCCTTGATTCGTGCGACGGTGACAAAGCGAATAAACCCACCTGGTAGGTCGGGTACCGTTATCCGAAGCTTCTCACGAGTTCGCATCTACTTCTCGAAATTGAATGATATCTCCCACGTCCGTGTCCGTCGCTCGAAGCCTGCCTGCCGATAGCTCCAGCACGCCCTCAGCGGATAGCACTATTCTTGAAAGGCGATTCGGTCTGAGGCCATGATGAATAGCCAACACGCGCCCATCATCAGCCAAGAACGCTACGTCAATGGGAAACTGCATCCGAAATGTGTGGATCCATTCGCAGGGAACCAGGTAGATGCCCTCATCGGGATCCAGTCCGCTGCGACCCATGAGTCCCCGTCGTCGCAGTGCACCTGTCCCTGCCCATTCGACGCGGCGCGCTACGATCGTACCTCCCTTGGAGACGTTGACAGCCTGCCGAGAAGGCTCAGGGGGATTGGTCGCTTTTTTACCCACTCCCAGTATCCCTTCCTACGACCCTGAGCGCGCATTCGGCAAACTGTAGCCCACCCAGCGGGTCGGGCCTTATTGAATGCGTAATAGTCATCTGCACATACACAACAGATAATGTTATTGAGTCGAGTAGGTCGAAACCCCTGTGGTTTCGACAGTTCTTCTTGACACCACTCGACCTACGGCTTGCACCGGCGGCAGGGGGAAAGGCCCTCATAAAGTGCTTCCTCGCGAGTGTCAAAAGTACGGTGATGCCCCGGCTTAAATGTTTTCACTGCGGAACAGCCGGGGCGGTGAAAGCGAAACGAGCCTTGCGCAGCAATGTAGTAATCCTCCGGCGCCCGCTCCACCGACCAGAGACCGATTCCCTTCTGCATGGCAGCCCGTTGAGCCCTGAAAAGCTCTTCTGTTTCGGGGCGGTCCAGTTCGGTGTCCTTGAACAAGTACAAATACCCCAGTCCGTTTTCTAAGATCGCCTTGTTCACGAAGATGCTGTCGACGTATAGGTATCCCAGAAGCCGCCCGTACTTGTCACGGCGTCGGCCGGCAAATTCTATCCGCGCCGTCTTGCCAAGCGTCAACTCGGCGAGGAATTGGCAGGCTTCGTCAAAGAATAACTGGCCTTCCTCCGGAGCATCGACCGAAAGCAGGCGAAGCCTATCGCCGCCTAACAGTTCCACGCTGTCGCCATCTTTGATCTTCTTGATGATGAAGCGGTCGCTCGGCTTGCGGTCAAAGCCGATCTGCTCGACCAGACGGAAGGCGACAATGAGCGCCACCAGCAGCAGGGTTATCGCCCACTTGGTGCTGGTCTTCATTTTCCGCCCCGGCAGGGCCGGGCCTGACCGGCTCGGCATATCAGACCGGGCTGCCATTGACTCTGACCTCCGACCACCCGGCGCCGGTGGGGATAACTTCGATCAGCTCTTCCACCCTGTCTCTAAGCTCCTCGACGTGAGTGATGAGAAGAATCTGCGGGAAGCGGTTTTTGAGGTTAGCCAGGGCCTTGATAATCAGGTCCTTTCGCTCACTGTCCTGCGAGCCGAAGACCTCGTCAAGAATAATAAAAGAACGGCTCAAGCCGGCCGATTCAGTCAGCGCCAGCGATATTGCCAGCCGCAGGCAGAGATTGGCCAGGTCCTTCTCCCCGCCGGAAAACCGATCAACGGCGTAGTATTGTCCATAATCCATAACTCTCAGGTTGTACTTCTCGTCGAGTTCTACCAGGCCGTATTTCCCATTTGTCATTTCCGACATCAGGCGGCTGGAAAATTCCGCCAGGGTGGGCCGGATTTGGGCAATCAAATGAGAGCGAAATTGGGCCATCAGCCCGGCCAGCTTCTCGCCGTAGTAGTGATTGGTACGGCAGGTTTCCAGTTCCTTCGCCGCCTGTTCAAAGCGCTTTCTCTGTTCCAGCTTTCCCTCTATTTCCTTTTGATTCAGTTCCCGTTCTTTGGAGACGGCAAGATGCTCATTCTTTGCCGATTCAAGGAGTTTCTGCGCCGCCTGGAACGACTGTTGAGCCGTTTCAAACTCCTTTTCACTGAAAGCCAGCTTTTGCAGTTCAGCTCTCAGAGAAGCCACTGTCTCACTTGCCGCCGCCAGCTTCTGGGTATGATCTACAATCGCCCTGTCAACCGCCGGCGACCGGGACAGCTCCCCTTTGAGCCGGTTGTAGCGGGAATCGGCTTGTTCGAGCTGTTCTACGGTTTCGGCCAGCGATAAAAACTGCCGTTCGTCGAAATGTACCTGCCGAAGCTGCCCAAGCTGATTCGAAACTTCCAACAGCTTGCTCTGCAATTCTTCTTTTCTTTGTGTGAGAGATTTTTGCTCCTTGAGGCTGGCTTCCTTTTTGACCGTCAATTCATAATGAGCATTCGCCTTGGTCTCCAGGTCCCGGCAGGATTCCTTGAGCTTTTTACCTTCCTCTTCTTTGATATGCAGCTGTCCGTCCAGCTCTCCGGCAGCCGTCTGGAGACCGGATAGCTCCTTATTCAAGTGTCCCTTTATCTCCGGCAGGCTGTCGCCGAGGGGCCGCAGGCAGCGGTCACAGACGGAATCCGGCCCGAATTGAGCAATCGATGCCATCTGCTGCTTCAGCTTGCCGATCTCCCTCTCCAGCGATACCTTCTGCTCGCGCAAGTGGGCGAATTCATTGCGGGCCTGCTCCAACCGCCGCTGTTTCTCAGTTAGAAGATCGCGCACATTATCCGGAATAATACTTAATTGTCCGTTATAATCAGTCAAATTCCTGTTGTTGGCCGCAATACGGGCTTCGACCTCACTTTTTTCGTGGGTGAGGTCGGTTTCCTGTTTGGTCAGCGTTAGGCGCATCTCTAAACGGCTTTTGGCCAGTTTCATCGCTTCCAATTGTATCCTGAAGTCCGGAAGGTCGGTCAGCTTCTTCTCCAATTCCACCAACTCCTGCTGGTATTGGGCCAGCTTGGAAGCCTCCTCTTTGAGACCGTGCAATTGCTCCGAGAGGTGTCCTGTCGTTTTTTCTTCCGCCTCACACTTTGCCTGGAGTTGCAGCCAGGCCGATTTTGCCTGCTGGACTTTCAGAAAATGATCCGAAGCCTTTTCAAAGGCAGCTTCCGCCTCTCCCTGAGCTCCCTTTAGGCTGCTAACCTGTTGCGACAGTTGGGATATCCGCCCGGTAAGTTCCATAACCCGGGTCTCAATCCCGCTTGATTCCGTCATCTGTTTTTCAAGGAAACCGGCCTGCCGCTCGTTCGAACGACTGTCCTCCTTGACCTTCTGGATCGCCTTATCGAGCCTCTCAATCCCGAGCATTCCGGCCAGTTGGTCCCGCCGCTTGGAGGGCTGCAGATCAGATAGGGCGTTTAATTCCTGCTGACGGGCCAGAAATGAGGTCAGAAACCCTCTCCAATCCAAACCGAGAAGCTCCTGCACGTACCGCCTGGTCTCGTTTACCCCCACCGATTCCGATGTCTCGCCCCGGAACAGCTCCACTTCGGGTCGCTCAAACCGGCCTGCCAGACGCCTGAAAACGCGGTATATTTCACCATTGACGGCGAATTCCAGGCAGACCTCACATGGGTCCCAACGGCCGGCGAAAACCGACTTGATCTCGTCTTTCCCGGAGCGGGCCACCTGAGTTCCATACAGCGCCCAGGAAATCGCCTCGACAATGGATGATTTGCCCGCCCCGTTTGGCCCGATAATGCCGATTACATTGTCCGGAAACGTCAGGCTGAGTTCCTTGAAAACCCTGAAGTTCTTGATTTGCAACGAGACTAAACGCATAATACCACCCGAAAAACCGACTTTTTGCCCGATCTGTCAAGGCCTTCCTGACAATAGTGTGGTAAAAGCAGGTGGTGAGCAGTCCCCTACGGTATTGAAAAAAAACGAAAAATCCGTCAAAAAACCCCCATATTTGTCTTGACAAGTGACGCAAAATAGTTAACTTACATTCAGAGCGTGTGTTAAGTTACGAACGAATCCGAGAGCCACAAGTGATTCATATCGTAACGCGCAAGTACCTCAAAACTGTATAATGCTAATGACGTAGCCGTAAAGTAGGTCCGTCGGGGTCTGTCCAAAAAGTAAGACTCTGTTCGGCGCCAAATTACTCTTACGGTAAGTTTCACTCTGCATTGTATAGTTTGTAGTCTGTATTACTTTCCACTGTTGAATCGTTACTACAACAGAGAACTACAAACCTTAACTGGCTGTAATCGGTCAGTTACTTTGGAGGAAAAAAATAGACATTAAATTGAAATTAAGAGTGCAGAAGCACGAGCTTTTTTACACAACTGGAGCTTTCAAGACTCCGACTCCAAAAAGAAGAGGAATTTAATGAATTCGTTGGCTAAAGTGTGTGTCCTGTTTTCCCTAGACATGTTTCTCGGATACTGGCGAACCGCCTCATGGCTGCCAACACTAAGGCAAGTCCGGCTGTTTGCCGACTTTAGGAAGACGAATCTACACTCTTTCCTTTTTTAAGGAGGAATTAAATGTTAAGAAGACTGATAAGCGCAGTATTCGTTTTGAGCCTCGTTCTGGCTCTCAACGGTACAGCAATTTCAGATGTAAGTAAGGGTGAGTTGAACCCTGTCATCAAGATTGACCCGACTAATCCGAAGTTGGTGGATCTCAGCGATGCCAGACCCGAACAACCCACCTTTAAGAAACCAGAAGATGCGCTAAAGGCATTGCCCCCGGGTATGTCTGCCCCTACCCCTCCCACCTTCGTCGATATCCAGGACTACACCAACGGCAGCCCCACCTACTACTGGACAATTCCGGATGCCTACGGTGATGATCTCTTCAACATGCGCTTCACATCGGATGCCGGCTATGACTGCGAGGTTATTCAGGCTCACTACCTGATGTACGGCGCCGAGATGGTCGGCACCCCCGATATGCGGTGTTACATCTGGGATACCGACGGCTTCGGATTCCCGAACGCCAAGTTGGACTCGGTGGATATTCCGTACGCCAGCCTCCCGACCTCCGGTATGGCCTATGTTACTGCGGTGTTTCCCGGTGTCCATGTATTCTCAAATGGTGAGGAGCATCACTTAGGGTGGACGACACTCCAGAATGATCCCGGCGACGTCCTGGCTATCATCTCCGACGATGCCTCTCCCCCGTCCTCATTAGAGGAGCGGGCGAGCGAGAACTGGGGCGGTATGTGGGGGACGATGCTGAACGATTGGGGAATTGATTGTTCATTCTTCATCCTCAATGAGCGCGACATGGTAGAGATACCTTATACCGATTGCTATTGGCAGTGGTATTACCAAAACATTGCCTACTTTTGGAAGGCCCCGCATCCCGACTGGGGTGACGAGCATTACGCGATGCGTTACACCGTGGGCGGACGGGAGACCTTGCAGTTCATAGATGTTGCTATCTACAATGACGGCGCACCCTGGATGGGCACGCACGACGTCATCATGACCGTCTATGACGATGACGGCGCCGGCCTGCCGGGCGCTCAGATTGGCCAGTCTGTGATCACGGCTGGCAACTATGTCTTCTTCCCGTCCATGCAAAGGTTCCCCTTCGACTTAGTCTTGACGCCGCAAAACAACATCACCATGAACGAGTTCCATATCGCCTTCTCATCCAGCGCCATTCTTGGCAGCGGTGAGTATGAGTCCTGCCTGTCATCCGACGGCAGCGACGGTACCGGCCGTTCCTCGTGCGACGAACCGGGCTGTGGACCCGGGTGGAGCACGATGCTTGATTGCTGGGGCCTCGACTGTAACTTCCTGTTCGACGCCTACCTGTGCAAGGACGAGTACTACGAGTGTGCGTGGGATTGGTGCGACCTCGGTCCTGCTTACTTCTGGCGTCTGCCCGACATCTATGGTGACTACGCGCAAGCCCAGAAGTTCCCCGCTCCGGGCGCAGAGTGCCAGGTTATGGACGTCTGCTGGATGCTGTACGACAACGGTGATCCCGATATTTACACCTACCAGTCAGAGGTCCAGGTCTATGACGACGCCGGTGGCCTGCCAGGTGCTAAGCGGGCCGGAATCCTTATCGGGCCGGGAACAGCGTACCCGTATGTTCTGATGCCGGCTTGGATGGTCGTCGAATTCGAGCCTCTCAATGTTCATGTCACGGGCGAGTACTGGGTCGCCATCGAGTCCTTCGCACCGGATGAACCATTCGGTATCCGCACCATGTCTGATGCGGGCGGCGGTGGCTGTGTGGACGGCTATGCCGAATACTGGGGTGCCTGGGGCCTCGTTTGGGTAGGTTGGGGCATGCCCTGGCCTGACGTAGCCGCGGTGGTCAAAGAGAAGCAGTGCTGTATCCCGTTCGGCGGGCTGGACTGCTATCCGAGCGAAGACTGGCCCACCTACCAGCGTGACTACGCACGTACCGGCCATTCCATGAACGCTGTCGACGACGCCTGGTGCGATCTGACGATGAACTGGAGTTACATACACCCCACCTTAGGTAGCTCCTATCCATCCCACGGACCCATTATCGCCTATGATAAAGTTGTTCAGGTGTTCAGTTCAGGCACCACTGCAGAGTACAAGGTGTTCGATCTGTATAACGGAACGCTCCTGTATACCCTTTCCGGCGCTCCTGATATAGGTTATAACATCCAATGCACTCCGACGGTCGATATGATTGCCGGCTATTCTGCTGGACCGGTTCTGTTCACGTCCGGCGGAAATCGCGAGACGATTTCGGCCTGGGATTTCAACACCGGTGCCCTTATTTGGAGTCGTACCCTTTCCGCTGACAAGTATGGCACGACCACTTACGGTCGCTTTATCGTGCTGGACTTGGGTGAAATAACCGGTCTCTTCTGGGGTACTGACGACGGGTATGTTGTTGGCGCCGACGCTCTCACGGGCGCAACCTTACCTGGTTATCCGGTTCCCCTTCAGTTGCCGACCACTATCTCCGGCGCCACCAATGGCACTCTCCTTTTCTACAACACCTATGGCGGCTCCGGCACCGGCGGCGTTGAGGGTGATGTCTACCAGATAGACGCTGCCTCCGGTGTTATCCTCAATACGCTGGTCGCAGCTAACGGGAGTCTGGAGGGTGTGAACGTCTGGACTCATGCCAACGGTTATGTTGGCGACGAGGGCTTCACGTCTGGTATAATGTATGACGCTCTCAGCGGCAACATTTATACCAACTCGCGAGCCGAAGCTGACCACCCGACCGACGGTCTGTTCTACAGCATCAATGCCCTCTCCTTTATGACCAATTACGCGGTGCTTTCCAACCGCGTCTACTACTCGACTCCGATCATGGACCGCAACCATTGCTATATGCCTACTCTGACGCGGTGGGCCTCGGCTCCGGTCGGCGGCAATCTCTTAAAGGTCCACAAGAATACCGGCGCTATGACCACCTTCATCAACGACAACGAGGACCGCTACTACACCGATGCGGTCATCAGTTGTGAACCGGATGATGGAGATTACCCCGATGATTTGATCTATGCCTTCAGTGAGAATGGTTTCCTCAGTTGTATCAATACCGTGACCTTTGAGGAAGTCTACCGACGCCGCATCAATTTTGGCACCGGCTACGGCCCCAATATCGGAATGGGCGGCGCGATTGCTCACGACGAGGAAGGTGAAGTCCACGTGGTGTTTGCCAGCTACTATGGCTGCCTGTTTGACATGACCAAGCAGGAAGATCGGCCACGTCTGCAGATTGATAGCTACCAGCCGATCACTGCGGTTGAGTTTGGCCCTGACGTATTGTATCCTGTCATCTTTGACGACGTCTTCACCAACACCGGCTGTGCCGAGCTCGTATTCGATGGCGTGAATGCTGACGAGGACGTCTGCCCCGGCATTTACATTCCGGATTTTGCCTCGGCGGTTGATCCAAACTTCATGGATCGGGCCGCGAAGATCGCCGACGATCTGGCGCGTGATCATTTCCTGTCCAAGTACGTGCGTCTGAATAGCAACGTGCTTGACGAGAGTGGCATGCACTCAGTGCGGGAGATGGATTTCGAGAAAGAAACCATCAACCGTGCTGCTGCCGGCTGGCCGCCGTATCTGGTGAGCGTTGACCAACCTTTTGTCACACAGACGATTGCTCCCGGCGCGTACATTCCCCTTGCCCTTACCGTCAATCAGCCTATGATCACCCGTGGACCGCAGTGTTTCTATCTCACTGTGTCCACCAACGATCCCGACTTCTTCCTGTGTGATCCCGACCAGGATCCCTGTTTGCTCGTCTGTCTTATCGGCGGCTGCTTGCTTGACACCACCACGCTCTGGTTCGGTGCAACTGGCGCTAACTACCAGTTGGTGTCCAATACTGGGCGAATTACCAGTGACGACTGGTCTCCGTCGTACGGCATCGACATCGAAGGTTCCGATGAGGCCATGTGGGCCGCTATGTACTGGCATGGCGTCAGTCAGCACCGCCTGGCTATGGACATCCACAATCCTGGGGCTGGTCCCCTGGAGGGATGGTATTCATGGCAGGCAGATCCGAACTGGTGCGACGACGCCTGTAAGCCGTATATCGACGACGACCTTTGTGTCGGCGGCCCCGAGCTTACTAAAGACGGTGGTCAGACTTACGCGTTGCTAGCGACCACTGAGGTCTGTGCCTCTGGTGTCGACTCCGTCCAAGACTACAGTCTTGGCGTCCCGGGTGCATGGGATTGGGAGAACTTTGGTGCTCCTTTTCACAATGACTCCACTATGGGGCTGTATGTCAGGTCCGTAACCCAAGGTGTAAACGACCCCGACGCCGGACTACTCGGGAGCATGACTCTTGAGGTGTTCGAGTTCACCGAACGTAACTCTCAGGAGATTCTCGGCTGGAAGTTCGGTGCCTGGGCTGACTGGGACGTCGGAGCGATAGTCGGCGGTAACAAAGACACCATGTACATCGATCGTTCTATCTCGACGGCATGGAACACTGCCCACACTCCTGGCTCAGTTGAAGAGGCCTGGGGCTTCATCAAGGTTCCGTTTGGCTGCGTCTGTGTCTGCGGTACCTGCGGTGGAAACGCCGTTCGTGAGCCGCTGAAGAACGTGGTCACGTTGGACTCTGACAACTCCATGTATGGTGCCAACGCCGGTGACTACTTTGATTCCGTTTACTACTACGCTTCGCTACCTCCTGGCGAGTACACTATGCCCAATGCGGTTTCCAAGAGAGACCAGTCAATGCACGTCACGTTAGTGGAGAAGGATACCATCGACGCCGATGAGACCTTCACCTTTGGCGTGGCTGTCTTTGGGCTGCACGGCATGGCCGATCCCCAAAGTTCGACTGAGCTCGTTCCGCTGGCCCATATGGTCAACAAGTTTGCCGGGTGGGGTCGTGGCGATGTGAATAATGACAACAAGATCAACCTTTGCGACATTATTTATCTTGCTGCTACCGTGAACGGCGGCCCTGGCGCCGTACCGTTCAAGCACTTGAGTGATGTTAATTGTGATGGTAACATCGACATGCTCGATGTCAACTATCTGGTTGACTTCTACTTCAATTGCGGACCGTGCCCGATAGGCAAGTGGCTATGTAGACCGTTCCCGTAATTTGGTTACAAGACCAGATCACATAGATAAGAAGCGAGGAGCTTGCTCCTCGCTTCTTTTTTTGTATTCAAGGTATGTTCGGTGGTGTTATTCATGTGCGGCGTCCGCCTGAGGCTATCCCACAAGTTGACTCCAGCTACACTGGACATGGCACCAAATGAAGTCGCCATTTGCTAACTCCGCGTTGCGGCGGGCCTTGTGTCCGCCGATGATAAGGTGGGAGACAAGCCCCCACCCTACGCGGTTCTGGTACTTCTGAAACGTACACCGACCGCGGAATGCCGCCGCAACTATTTGTTTCATTACAATTAGAAAATAATATAATAGCGTGGTATGGATAAATCGGATTTTGACAAAAACGCCGCAACCGTTTCAGCTCACCTGAACGATCTGTTTGAGGTCCAGGCGGTCTACAGACAACGCGACGGTCTCGTGTTCAGCCTCACCTGCCGTTTCGAGCGGCGAAGATCGGTGAAGCTAATCCGGGACCGGCTGAAAATGGCCGGGTACAAATTCACGCTCACCGAAGGCGATCAAGTCTTGTTTTTACACATAGACCCGAAACAGCATTTCAGAATCCCGACCGTGAATATAGTGCTGTTTGTGCTGACGCTGATTTCGGTGTACTTCGTTCCGGTTTTCCTGCGAAATCTTCAAGCGGCAATTATTTTCATTGCCGAGCAAGAAGCAGCTCGAGCCATGTCCTTCGTGGAAGAAATGAGCCTGGTTTTCTCGGCCTTCCCGCTGGCATTCAATGGTGCGCTGAAAGACCTTGCCGGCGGCGCCGGGATTGAGTTTACCCTGGCCTTGATCTCTATTCTTTTCGTCCACGAGATGGGGCATTTCATCGCCAGCCGACGTCGTGGCATTATTACGTCATGGCCGTACTTCATTCCGGCCCCCAATATCATTGGCACCTTTGGGGCCATCATCAAATCAAAATCTCCGTTCTGGAACCGACGCGACCTGATCGAAGTCGGCGCCGCCGGACCTATTGCCGGATGGGTGGTTGCGATTGCCTGGCTGCTGTGGGGGCTCTCACAGTCGACCTGCCTGCCGCTTGAGGCGTTCAGCTTGAAAGAGTTGGGCTTTTCGATGGAAGGCGAGTCGATCCTCATGCGTCTCGCCACGCTGACGCTGGTGGGTCCGGCCCCGGAGGGGTTCTATTACAGACTGACGGAGGCTGCCTTTGCCGGATGGGTCGGTATGCTGGTCACGGCTATAAACCTGCTGCCGATCGGCCAGCTGGATGGCGGTCACATCTTATATGGGTTGAGCCGGCGCAGACAGTTTATTCTGGGTCGCGTGGCTATGGTGGGACTAATCGTTCTCGGATTTCAGTCACCGATGTGGTGGTTCTTTGCTGCTTTTGGTCTGATTTTCGGGGTCAAACATCCTCCCACGCTGGATGATAATCGACCTCCCGGCGCTATCGCTACGACCATGGGGGTTATTTCACTGCTGATACTTCTGTTTTCGTTTACACCGGTACCATTTCGCTGACCGGCAATTCGCGCAGGAAACCGGTATCTTCATCCCGACCGTACATCTGCCCGAAATCGATTTGTTGCTGGGCCAGCATCTCAAGGAATACATCCACGATCTTAGGGTCAAACTGTATCCCTTTGTAGGTGACCAGCTCCGAGACGGCCGCCCTGAGACCGGTCCCCTTTCGATAGGGACGGTTGGCCATAATGGCGTCAAAGGCATCCACTACCGCCAGCAGTCGTCCCTCTATTGGAATCTCTTCCCCTTTCAGCCCTCGTGGATATCCCGTTCCATCGTACCTTTCGTGGTGAGCGGAAATGTAAGGAATGGCCGGCTTGAACAAGTCAATCCCCTGGATAATTCTAAGCCCCATCTTGGGGTGACTGTTCATCAACCGGCGTTCTTCCTCCGTAAGTTTGTCGGCTTTATTCAGGATCGAGTCGGGAACGCCGATTTTCCCGATGTCGTGCAACGAGCATCCCATCACCAGGTCATGAATCTGTGACTCATTCCACCCCAGATGACGCGCCACCAGCCCGGCCAATTTGGAAACACGATCGGTATGTCCCGCGGTGCATTTATCACGTGCCTCGATGGCGTTGGCCAGACCCCGGATCGCTTGGAGGTAAGAGGACTGCACGTCCTGGTACAGTCTATGGTTGGCAATCGCGGACGCCGCCGAGTTGGTCAAAATGGTCAAAACGTCAAACTGGCCCGGAGTAACGCGGCCGAAGCGAGTCAGGATCAGGAGGTTGATCACGCCGTGCAGTCTGCGTCGGATAAAAATCGGCTGCGAAATAAAGGTCTTAATGGCCGCTCCATTTTCTTTTGTGATCGTCTCCGCCTGAATGACGGGTCGGGCGCTCTTGGTGTAAGCGAACTGCTGCAGCGTCGCCTCATCAAGTACCTCCCGACCCCACTCTTCCCCGTCAGAGTCACAGATATTCCGAAAAGGCTCTTTACTTCCCGGGTCGATTTCGATTATGCCGGCCGCCCTGGCCGACATCTCCTTCTTGCAAGCGCTGACCACCAGTTTCAGAAAACTGTCGATTTCAATGCCGGTCTGAGAGGCATTGGCAATCTTGAGGAACTCCACCTGCCCTTTCAGACTCAGGTTTTCCCGTACAACCTGCTGGTGCTTGAGACCGCGATTGATCGTGGCCTTCAACAGATCCAGTTTGAACGGTTTGAGCAGGAAATCATAAGCGCCTTTCTTCAGCACCGAGATGGCCGTCTGCACCGTCGGATGAGCGGTCATCAGAATGACAATGGCGTCACTGTGGTTGGCCAAAGTGGTTTCAAGAATCTGGACCCCGGAATATCCTCCCATAAGCAGGTCGGTCAGGACCAGGTCGACCGGCTTTTGCTCGATGTACTCCAGGGCTTGTTTGGGGTCTGAAATCGAGACCGTATGGTAGTTCTCGGACGACAGAGCCTCGACGATGATGTCGCAGATATACTTCTCATCGTCAACCACCAGGATATTGATTTTCTTGTTGTCCTTCATAGCATCCTTCTGAGGCCAGACTCACAATGCCTCTATCGGACACCGGTAACAGAAGGCCACCGGTCAAAAGGCTTTTGTATAAAGATTGATCGTATAGGTTGCGGGGAGGGGCTCCGGAGGTTGCACCATAAGTTCGTTACTTGCGAGAAAACCGCATGTATCAAAGGGTGGCATCCTCAAACTTGTTTGGGGATGTTCTTAGTGACGAAGGTTCTTATAATTGCATAAGAGACAGTTGTCGGGTTTCTCTTCTGTCCGCCTGTGGCAGACTTCATTCGGAACTGATCTACTATGCTAAAAGAAAATGTCGGAACCACAGGGGTTCCGACCTACCAGAACTGAATTTAACGTTGAGAGAAAACACTATCCGCCTGATAAGACGAACGGACTAAAGGCGCCGAAACGACCGTGGGGATGCCCGCCCTTTTGGCCTCTTCCGCCAGCCGGACAAATTCATCGGGGGGCAGGTACCAAGCCACCGGAAAATGCTGTTTTGATGGCGCCAGGTACTGGCCGATTGTGAGAATCGACACCCGGCTTTGGGCCAGGTCGGCAAATACAGCCTCTAGTTCCTCGGACGATTCCCCCATGCCGACCATAAGCCCGGACTTGGTGACAACGTCCGAATTCTCATGCATCCAACGAAGCAGCCTCAGCGAGCGTCGGTAGTCCGCCCCCGACCTGACCAGCGGATACAAACGCGGTGCCGTTTCGACATTGTGGTTAAAGACGTCAGGAGGGCTCTCCAGGATCGTCTGCCAGGCTTTCTGTGAGCCGCTAAAATCAGGGGTCAGCAGTTCGATGGTTGCTTTCGGAAGACAGCGCCTGAGCAGGCGCACCGTTTCGACAAAATGAGCGGCGCCGCCGTCCGGCAGATCATCCCGGGTTACTGAGGTGATGACCACGTGTTTGAGCTGCATCTCCAGGGCCGCCCCGGCGACTCGTCGGGGTTCATCGGGATCAGGCGGCGCCGGTTTTCCCGGCTGGATATTGCAGAAGCGACAATTGCGCGTGCAAACCGGCCCTAAAATGAGAAAAGTAGCTATCCCCCGGTTAAAACACTCCCCCCGGTTGGGACAATTTGCCGCCTGGCATACGGTATTCAGCCCGTGACGTTTGAGCAGGCGATTGACACTACCATAACCTGTACCCGTGAAGGCTTTTACCTTCAGCCAAGCCGGTTTGCGCTTCGTTTCGTTGTTACTTCGACTCTCACTCACTACGCACGCAGGGTATCTCAGATTCTCAAAGTCAGGCTCGGCTTAAAACCAGGCTCTGCCTAAAGCCAGGCACTGCCTGCTTTCAATCAAGTATATGCGAAAACGAACGATAATCAAGAAAAGGCGAAAATTGAACAGGAAGAGGAAATATCTAATGCCACGTCTGCCGATCGTTGCGCGATGTGTTGTTCTGTTATTGCTCACGGTACCAATAAACGCCGTCGAAAAGAAAGAGGCCCGACTGGTCAGAATCGGCGATTTGCCGTCACAAGAGATACGCGTCAGGCCCGGTTTGGCTGCGGCGGACACCTGCCTTGTTCGTCACGACAGTGGAGCCGTGTGGAAAATCGAGGGCTGGGTTACCGGCGAGGAGTTATACAAGGGATACCTTGACCCGGCCGCCAGTTGCGCCAACCCATATCCTTTCACCGTGACGGAAGTTGCCATACAGATGTACTTTATGAACGCGACGCTGATGTATGCGTCGGTTGATATTGAAGATGTAAACAACTTAAATCCAGGCTGTCCCAGCCCCGGCAATTGGCTGGTGATTTCAAGTGAATACGAAATCCAGGTGCCGGGGGAGGGACTATACGAACTCTGGATCCCGCTCGATACACCGTGCGTGGTCAACGGTCCCTTTTTCGCCGGGTTTTACATTGGCAATGCCCTGGACACGACTGTTGGGGCGGCTGTCATCTGCGACTCCTTCCCCGTTCTGTGTACCTCTTACAATATCTGGGACACCACTATCGGCTACATCGACCTGTGTGACACAAGTTACTTTGAGGTTCTATTTGGCACCAGTTGGGCTTTCCCGGGACGCCTTCTTCTGTATGCTGCCGGCATCCCAGGAGGAAGCGGTGGCCAGCCCGATCCGGCCCTTACATTGGTTGCTCCGGGGAATAACGACACCCTCTTCGGTTCCGCTGATCTGTGGGCCTGGGATACCTCCGGCTCGGAGATTATCGACTATGTCTCTTTTGAGTATTCTTCGGGGGGGAGCTATGTTGAAATCGGTCGCGACTATGACGGCCTGAAACCGTTGCGTGACGGCGTCAACAACTCCGGCATCGGCGATGGCTTCAGCCTCAGTTGGGACTTTTCCTCGCTGCCCGAAGGTACGTACACTCTGTGCGCAACCGTCTATGATACCCTGGGCCAAAGCTCTTCCGACAGCGTTGCCGTCTACCTTGAACCGACGCCGCCTGTCCCGACTATTACTTCGCCTAACAAAGGCTCCGATTTTTGTTCCCCGCTGGAACTGCTGATGACCGTCAGCGATGAAGATCTCTCTTTCATTGAGATATACCGGCACGACGCCCAAACCGACTATTCCGCCGGCCTGGTGACGCTGGACCAGTCGACATTGGGAGATACCAACGGGAATCCGGGTGACGGCAACCACGCCGCCAACGGTGAATACGGCGACTTCTACTGCGGACCGGTGGCAGCCGCCATCGCCGTCAAGCTATGGTTTGACCGCGGCTATGAACAACTGATGAAAGAAGGTCTTGATGTCGTGTCGATCGACACTGTTGCCGAACGCCTGGCGGAAAAGTTTGCCACACGAGAGAACCTCGGCACTTACGATGAGAATCTGCTTGAAGGACTGAAAGAATACTCCGCGACGCACGGGAATAAACTCACCTTTGACTACCGCAGAAACCCCGATTACTTCCTCCTTCGCGGCTGGGTTGAGGAGGAAGAGAGAGCCGTCATTATCGGGTTGGGAGGAACGCCCGGTGTCTGGCTGGCGGTCGACGGTTTCAGCGAGTGGGAGCAGCCGGACGGCAGTTATCTTGTGCGCGTGTCTGACCCGCTGACCGGAACCCTGGTGGAGGTGGCCATGCGTACTTACCTGGGTACGAATCAAGTGCATTACAACGGGAGCTGGCAGCGCGTGGATTTGATGGTATCCCTTCTGGCCAAGGACTGGGCTGTTTCGCGCAGCCTTATTGGAGCGGATTTCAATGGAGCCAATGGCTGGTCGTTCAGTTGGACGCCGACCGGACTGACCGAGGATAACCCCTACTTTTTTCCCGCCTTCGGGCATGACGCCGGTGGGCTGGTCGGGTCTCGGACGGTTTTGTTGAAGTACGACTGCTCGCAAGCCTATACTCCCGGCGACTATGATGGCGACGATCAGGCTAACGTCGTTGACCTCAATTACCTGATGCAGTTTATCACGCTGGATGGTCCCGCACCGATTGGCGGGGCCGGTCGCGCCGATGCTAATTGCGACAACCATGTCAACGTTGCCGACGTCGTTTATTACATGAATTACCTGTTTGATACCGCCGATCCACCCTGCTACTAAACGGTGTGGAAGACCCCGGTCGCTGGCGGACTACCCGGCGTAGAGGCTGAATATGCTGAGCCTCTATAGAGAGTTTGTATATCGGGTTCCGACCCGCCTAAGGCGGGGAGAAATCAGTAAGAGATTAGCTGGACAAACAGGCTTTATGTCGTTAATATCCCATTGATTATGATGTATTCGCTTTGAAGTGACAACTGAGGCGGGTTAAACAACGTGTAACCAGACCGATACTTATTAACAGACTCGCAGTATAAAATAAGGCTTATCGTGAACATGAGATTTCTCATAACCGGCGGCGCCGGGTTTATCGGATCAAACATCGCGGCTCACCTGGTTGAAAAGGGTAATCAGGTACGTATTCTCGACAACTTTTCCTCCGGCAGACGGGATAATATCGAAGGACTACCCGATTCGGTTGAGGTAATCGAAGGGGACGTCAGGGACTACTGGACGGTCGCCAGGGCGGTCGATGGAGTAGATTATGTTCTACATCAGGCGGCTCTGCCATCGGTGCCGCGCTCGGTAGAGAATCCGCTGACGTCGAATGCCGTCAATATCGATGGTACCTTGAATGTGCTGGAGGCGGCCAAAAACGCGGGCGTGAAAAAGCTCGTGTATGCTTCTTCTTCGTCGGTGTACGGCGAATCCGAGGAGTTGCCCAAACATGAAGAGATGTCCCCCAGCCCGCTGTCGCCTTACGCCGTAACCAAGATCACGTGCGAATACTACTGCCGGGTGTATTGGGAGCTTTACCGGTTTCCGACCGTCAGCCTCCGATATTTCAATATCTTCGGCCCTCACCAGGACCCGGCCAGCGAGTATGCGGCGGTAGTTCCCAGGTTTATCACCGCTCTTCTTGAGGGCAGGCCGCCAACGGTCTATGGCGACGGCGAGCAGTCGCGCGACTTCACTTACATCGATAACTGCGTCGAGGCTAATATCCTTGCAGCCACCAACGACCAGATAGTTGGCGCCCATTTTAACGTGGCCTGCGGCGGGCAGTTCACCCTGAACGAGCTGCTGGACAAACTACGCACGATTATCGGCGTACAGATCAAAGCCAAATATGACCCGCCCCGCCAGGGGGATATCCGTCACTCCTTTGCCGCTATAGACAAATTGGTCAAGTTCGGCTACCGACCGGCAGTCGGCTTTGAACAAGGCCTGCACAAGACAGTCGAGTTTTTCAGGTCCTCGAGATACTCCACATAAAAAGTGGGTTCAGGTGATCGGCAAGCAGTTGAGTTGCCAAAACTTACCCGATGGGTGGGGTACAGATCCGCCAAAGGCGGACAGGACCTACTCTACAACTACTCCGGTTGCCACAGGTGCGGCGTTATTAGCACCGTGATTTCGCTCTCGACCACCTTCTTATCGACGTGTCGGAACAGGAAACCCAGAATCGGAATTGATCCCAGTATAGGTATTTTTCGTGTCACTTTCATTTCGTTTCTGACCTTCAGGCCGCCGATAACGGCCGTCTCCCCTTGAGCTACACGGACCTTCGTCTTCACACTACGTTTATTGGTCACGGGAAGTCCCGTGCTGCCGGAGCCGATTACATCGGAGACTTCCGGTTCAACTTCAAGAGTGATGTACCCGTCGTCTGACACGTAGGGAGTGATTGTCAGCGAGATCCCCGTTTTAATAACCTCCAGCCTGGCGTAGGCATAGGTGATCGAGCCGGTCAGCAGCGAGAAATACTCTTCGCGGCCAATGAAAATGCGGGCCTGGTTGCCCTCCAGCACCGCCACTCGGGGATTGGCTCGAATGGTCGCTTTGCCCTCGTGCACAAGAGCGTCCAACTTGGCGCGAAAGGTACCAACCCAGTTACTGGACCGAATACCCACGCGCTCAAAGAAAGCGGTGAACCTGTCGGGGGCAGAGAAGTAAGCCGTATCCCCTCCGGCCGACGGATAAGCGTCGATACGAATACTGTCACGGCCCTGAGATCCCCCGAGAGCAGCAAGACTCCACGAAATGCCCAGTTGCTTGCTCACGTCGGAGGAGGTCTCGGTTATCAGTGCCTCGATCATCACCTGCCGCGGTGCTCTGTCGATCACAGCAAGGTCCTTTTTCATGCGTGCAATCAACTCGGGCGAACCGGTCAGTGAGAGCGTGTTAGTTTCGCGATTAACCCTCAAAAACGGCTCATAAAAAGTGGAGAGAAGATTCGTCACGTCAACCGCCTTGATGAAATTTGGGCGGTATAACTCGGTTTCTGTCAGGAGGGGAAAAGAGAGGTTGTCCGGACGCGGCGATCCTACCAGATAGTATCCGTCCAGCCACCGAAAAGTCAGACCGAGCGGCATCAATATCCTCTGCATCGCCTCTTCCAGAGGAATGTCAGTCAGCTCGATTGTAACGATGCCGGAGGCCGTCTCATCGGCAATGATGTTGACAAAGCACTGGGCGGACATCGTCTGCAGGATTTCGCGCACCTCCGCGTCGTAAAAGATGTTGGTGATAAGACACTCGCGGATATCAGCCGGAGCGATCTTTTGGGAGTCAGGAGCAACCCCGGAGGTATCAGCCGTGGGTTGCATCTGCGCCACGATCGCGACAGGTAACACTAGCGCCAACAAAAAAGCCAGGCAGGCAATCGGGATGGGCGAGAGAGCTCTGTGCCTGTTACTCGGTCTCTTCAACAACAAATTCTCGCTCCAGTATCGCCGGTGCCTCGCCACCGTAATGAATAGCCACTTCCGCCCGGTACCGTCCGGCCAAAAGGCCTGCCATCGTCTGCGAAGAGATCACTCGTGACCCACCCGGAAGCACGTACGTACTGTCGGTTTCCAGCGCGATACTGAGATAATTCTCAAACCGCGCTGTGTCCATGATCTCGACCCCCTCGACCTTCTCCGGTACTACCCACACCTGGATTCTTACTGTGCCCCTGAGGATTTCATGAATATTCCCCGTGTTCCGGAATTTTGTTTTCAGGGTGACCGCCTGCCTGATCTGATCGAAATTGATATCAACTATCTCACCTCCATATTCAATATCCGGTGGTACCGTCACATAAACGGGAACATAAAGCGGGGAAGGGAGTCCCGCCTCACTGGTGTCGGCCGTCGAGCGGGCGTTCAGGACAACGCAGCCATAATAGCCACCCGCGGCGGTGTCAGGCACGGCCAGCGTTACACGGACGTTTTTGCGCCGATTGGCTTCAATAGTAAACTGCGGCGGGTCCACGGTCAGCCAAGAGTTGCAACTGCGGCCGGTGCCCGGCTCTTCCTCGGAGACCCACATCTGCCCCTCCCGGGTGTACGTGAGCTGCCCCAGCGAAACATCCACTGTGACCGGCGATTCCTCGCGGTTCATCATGCTGACGGCAAATGTTCGAAAACCACCCGCGGGAACGGAATGGTCATATTTTTCAGGTCGAAACTCCAGATAGAGCGGCAGCGCCATCTCCGACTCGCCCACCCGGGACCTCATGTCGGCGCTGATCTCGAAGGTAGTCCGCGCTATGGCCGGCGAGCGTCCACCGTAGCTTACAAAGGCCTTGATTGTATACTTACCTGGCTTAGGAAGCGGCATGATCGATCGTACCGGTGTTTTGGCTCCCGGCAGAACCAGTCCGCGGCCGCTACCGAGGCGGGTGTCACGCACGAGCCGCCGATTCTCATCACGGATGATGAGCCGCCCTTCGGTAAAAACATGAATGTTACCGGTATTCTCGACTTCCATGCTCACCCTCATCCCACGGTCACCAAACCGTTTTTTCAGGCTGGGGATTTCAGAGGTCGGCGTCACCGTGATCTCCCCCGGCATCAGCCTCCGCCGAGCCCCGACCGAGCGCTTGATGGTGATTTCAAGCCAGGAGGGCACCTGGAAGCGGTACTTAAAGCGCGCCGCCATGGCATCCTGCGCCTGGCCTCGCTCTATCGCCGGCAGGAGCTCAAAGACGACCGCACCGTATGCTCCGCCGACCGCCCGCGAGGGGACCTCGATACCGACTGCCACCTGGCGCGTCTCGCCGGGAGCAATCTCGATCAAGGTGTCGGGTAGTACCAGCCAGTCCACGCATGAGTAGGGCAGGGCGGTGTCCGACAACTTGTATTCCCCGCGCGCTCCCTGGTAAGAATCTTTCGCATACAACTTGACCGACAGAGTCAGTTCCCGTTCCTGATTGGTCAACTCGAAGGTCACCATTGTACGTGAGCCCGGCCGCAACTCGAGCTGGGCAACCTGGGGCGATAGAAGAATGTCAAACTGGCCATGCGCCGGTACAGCCATAAGCACCCAGAGACCGGCCAGCAAAGACGATACTATGACTCTGAGGCCGGAGCTCTGCCTCTCATTCCATCCTGTTATTGGTATCCGCATAATTGTCTGCCTTTTCATAACTTAACTCAGTATGCAAGTATGGCAGGTGATCCTGTCGATGTCAAGGCATTCTTTCGGGCACATGGAACAGGCGATGACCGGGCCAACATGGTCTTGAACAACAGCCCTCATTAAAAGCCGGCGCCGGAGAATAATCTCCGGCGCCGAAGAAATCAAGAGACAGATTCGCTATCTGTCCTAACACGGCCAGCGCTGAGCACTTAGCCGAGCCACGCAGGGATTACGGAGGAGGTGGAGGTAGCGTCCCCCACGCACCAGTTGCATCAACAATCCAATCCTTCTGGTTCCACAGGGTCAGGGTAATGGTGGCCTCGTCCGAGTACTCACAGGCGCTGTTGCACACGAGAACCTCGATCTTGTTCCAGAGTTTCCAGCAGATCCCGGTGTGCAGCAACTCACCCAGATCCGCGTCATAAAGCCAGTCATCCTCGGCGTCCATGGCGCTAGCGGGGACCCAGCCGGCGTTAACCTCGGCCCAACCGCCACTCGTCTCAAGCGAGTACCAGACGGGAATCGGGTTGTTGGCCGGATTTGACGGCTGCAGATCCGCAAATCCAGCGTAGTCGATGAAGATATCGCCGTTGGAGGCGACACAGGCATCGATGCAGTCGCCCGCGTAGGTGCCGGGTTTCCGGATGTACCAGTCGAACTGAGTGTAAGTTAAGTGGAAGTCAATCCACTGCGCAATCGAAGCAGTAATTAAAACGTTGTGCGACCAGTATGTCTTGTTGCAATTGCCAGCGAACTCTTCGCCTGTCCTCCACAAGCGGGCATCGCGACCTTCAACATCCACCGGATTGTCGTGCCACACGCCCAGAGTGTCCATGTACTTGACGGAGCTCTCCGTTGGCGGCCCAGCAAAGGCGTTGCCGGCGGCCATCACAAACACAGCCGCAAGCAGAAATACGAGAAACCGTTTCATGGTTTCCTCCTGAGTTTAAGGTGTTTTGGGTTGAATAACTTCATGCGTTTTTTTAATTTTTCATTCTGAGCTGGCTAAGGGAACCTCCTTTCTGTTTGTTTACAGTTCAGGGTCAATGTAGTCCTCAAGATTCTCTATTTCCACACGGATAATGGCGTCATCCATATATTCACACGCCGATATTTCCTTGCCGACCATAAGCTTCGACCAGATGGAGAAGCGATGCTCCGCCTCGTCTGCGGGAATAATCACCACCTGCTGGTTGAAATCCCCGGGGGCAAAGAACTGCGCTGGAGGGTCGGGCAACTCAGCCGGGGCAGTCGCATAGAAGGCCGGTATCGGGGTCGAGCCGGACGCCTGCACCGGGTTTAGATCGCCAAATGATTCAAAAGTGATGTTTATCGGCAGGTTGGACGTGGCCGTCATCGTGGCCAGAAGGCCGGCAAAAACTCCTGGCTTCCGGATGTAGAAATCATACACGGTGAAGTCAAGTGAGAACTGACAGTTCGGCTGAAACGTGCAGTCGATAACGCCTTCGACCGGGAAAATCTGGCAATTGGGTCCCCCCTTGAGAGCCGCATAGACAGTGCCCATACCCGTGGGAAAGAGACCGTCATAAGTGATGGTAAAGCTGGCCCACTGCCCTTCCTGCAACTCCTGATCGGCTTTCATTCCATAGATTTCCCCGCAGAAGTTGTCCTGATATAGCTGCAGGGTATCGAAATCGAAGAATTCGCTGGTAACTGTGAACTGATCGATGCAGACAGGCACCATCGGAAAGATCATATGACTCAGCGCGGGAGTCCCCGAAAACACCTCGTAAGTGCAGATGGTCTGCCGGGTCTCGTAATCGAAGTAACAACCGCCAGTGATCGAACTTGGCACTTCTGCCCCGACGATTTGCGGAGAAGCAAAACAGATGATAGCCAGAACCCAAGCGAGAGTCCGAGCCAGGCCCGACTTAGAAAACATACCTAACTCCAAACAAGAACCGTTCAATTATAATACTAGGTAGGACCTGCTCTGAGACTCTGACGGAGACATCCGTTTCCTCAGAAGCCACCCCTAGCCGTGGTCAGCAGCTGTCCTTAGCCGCAGTCAAAAGCCGTCCTTGGCCACAGACTGTGGCCGTAACAAACATTCCTCAAAACGCGATGTCAAGAAAAAACCAACGGTTTTTTAGTTTTTTTTGGCTGCTCAACTCAGCCTTGAATTTCTTCGTCAGTGCCGGGACAATCTCAAAGGCATCACCCACGATGCCATAGTTGGTGACAGTCATACCGGCAACCTAAATTGAAAACCTCCACCCGCAGTAGAAATCTTTGCCGGCTGACTCATCGGGTGGGCAGGCAATGCATTCGGTCTTGATCTTGGGATCGATGGTTTTGGCAAAGCCTGAGTACTCCACAATGCCCACCGATTTGCATGGAAACAGGGGCATCTGCTTGCGCCGCCGGGCCGATTGAACCCGGCAGTCAACCATATAGAATTCGAATGAATTATCAGTTTCGTTTCTGATTTCCTGCACGTTTATAAAAGCATACAGCCGAAGTCCCAGCGCTTTTTTCAGCCCCTCCAGGCCGCCGTTTTCGGGAATTTGGTGGCGAGCCATAATCCTTTCGGCCTCTATGACGGTGAATTTTTCCCACGCCTCCCGATCAAGCTCGATGGCTTTGTCGATGCCGAACTGTTTTTCCACCGCCTGAAACCAGAGGCCATCATGAGCTAACCAGTTCTTGGCAAAATCAGATAGCATCGCTTGCATTACTTTGCGGTTTAGCGGTTGTTGTTGATCCATATCCTTGTTCCTCGTTCTTTTTTGGCTGCGCGTATACATTAGTTTTGCCAAATCTATTTGCCAAGATTAATTTTCGTACTATTTATTTAGAGAGTTGGAACAGTTCACATTAATTATAATCATACTATCGTTTTGTATTTTATTATATTATGGATCATGAAAGAAGGAAAGTTGATATGAGAACAATATATCGATCTCTATTTTTCGTTTCGTTTATCTGCTTACCGTCAATCGCCTGGTCAGGGGAATTGGCCGCAAATCTGAGAGATGAGATTTCATCCATGCGATCCCACGAGTTGGTAAAAACATGGATCAAACTTCCTCGCGTCAATGACGCTACTCAGTTTAAGGCATCGGTGAATGCTCAAGCGGCAACCAGGGCAGGGCGGTATCAAGTTGCCGTCAGTCGTCTCCGTCAGAACAACACGAATGCCCAGCAAGCTCTGGTACAAAGGCTTAAAGAGATGGCAAGCAACAACCAGGCGGCCAACATCAAACCGCACTGGATAGCCAATATCGTTGAGGCCGAGGTCGCCGTAGGGGAACTTTCTCGCCTGGCGAGTCGCAACGATGTACAGATAATCTACGCCGTACCCAAAATCGAGTCAATTATGCCCGATAAGTTTGACGCCGCTCCCGCTCTTTCAACCGGGGTAGAAGGCAACCTGACTTATATAAATGCCGATAGAGCCTGGGCGGCCGGTTACACCGGCGCCGGGCGGGTGATTTGTTCGTTCGACACCGGCGTCGATGGCATGCACCCGGCCCTCATCAACAACTGGAAAGGTCACGACGGTGACTCCGCGGCGGCCTGGTTTGATCCACTGGATCAGGAGTTATTCCCCCATACGATTCCCGGTGTTTCGACCAGCCACGGGACCCAGTCGATGGGTATCCTGGTGGGGCATGATGATGCCACCGGCGATACTATCGGCGTCGCTCTTGACGCCAAATGGATCTCAGCCGCTGTGATCGACATTTCGGGTGCTTCCATAATCGATGCTTTTGAGTGGGCGGCTGACCCCGATGGCGACCCCAATTCAATTGACGACGTCCCCGACGTCATCAATCATAGCTGGGGAGTGAGGGACATTGGGTGTATAAACATTTTTTATGATCTGATCGATAACCTTGAGGCGCTGGGCATTGTGAACATCTTCGCCGCCGGCAACGAAGGGCCGGGCGATATCACCATCCGCAACCCGGCCAATGGCGATAACGACTCCCTTGATTGTTTTGCCGTCGGCAGTATTGAGACTACCACTACCCCACCTTCGGTTTCCTTCAGCTCCTCCCGAGGGCCATCCGACTGCAATGGGACCATCAAACCCAATGTCACCGCTCCCGGGTCAGGTATCCGTACCAGCTTACCTGGCGGCGGTTACTGGGGTTTTAGCGGCACCTCAGCAGCCACCCCCCATGTAGCCGGGTTGGTGGCGCTGTTGAGACAGAAGAACCCCAATGTCACTGTCGACGAAATCAAGCAAGCGATACTCACGACCGCCATTGATTACGGCTCAGACGGTCCCGACAACGATTTCGGGTGGGGAGTGATTGACTGCATGGCAGCCCTGAACGCTCTTCCGTCTACCAACGTCGACCCGAATGTCCGGGTATATGCCTTTGATCATGCTCCTATTGCCCCAGGAGATACGGTTGCAGGAACGGTGGTGCTCCAGAATATCGGAGCCGATGTTACTGGAGTCTCAGCCACGGTAGATGTACAATCTTTTTACCTCACGGTGCTGAATGGCAGTGCCTTCTTTGGTGGTATTAACGAAGGAGACACCGTTCGCTCCGACGATTCCATAAGAGTGATCGTGGCTGACAGCATTCCGGCGGGGTCAATACTCGGGCTTCAATGGCACATCACCGGGGATGGCGGTTATTCACAGTATGTGTACCTGCATTTTCTCGTTGAACCGCCCAATCGGCGCCTGTTTGTTACTCACGATGCCGGCAGAATTGAGTTCACTGTCAGCAATTTTGGGACCTATGGCCTTGGGACAAACTCATTTTTTCCGGCCGGAGGCGACGGGTTCGCTTTTGACGGAGGTATTAACGATCTTTATGAGGGAGGATTGATTATTGGCACTGACGCCAGCCATGTCTCTGACGGAGTTAGAAATGCCGCCGGAGAACCGGACGGCGATTTCGGGGTATTGCCGGGTGGGAACATTGAACTCATGGAGCCGGGGGAGGTGGCATCCCAGGAGACGTTTTCCCGCTTCTCTGATGAACGGGCCGAAAATCCTCTGGGTCTGGAGATTGTTCAGCAGTCCTATGCCTTCGACATACCCCCTTATAACGATTTTATCATTCTTCGCTACTTCTTGAAAAACCCTAACGTTGTATGGCTCCCCGGCAGCCTTTACATCGGCCTTTACCTTGATTGGGATATCGTTGCCTTCAGCGCCAATGCCGGCGGCTGGGAGGCAGGTAACGAACTTGCTTGGATGGCCTACAACAACGGGCTGGCGCTTTCAAACTTTCGCGGGGTGAAAGTCGTTGGTGGAACGACGGCGACCGCTCTGACCGCCAGGGCAGATTCACTGATCTACTATCCTGACAATGGGTCCACCGAGGACGACGGCTTCACGGAGCAGGAGAAGTACAATTCACTTACTGATGGATTCGGCTCCGGCACCACCTATACCAATGCGCAGACGGACCTCATTCAACTGGTTTCGGTGGGGCCGATTACCTTGCACGCTGGGCAGGTTTATACAATTGCGTTTGCCCTTTTGGCGGGCAATACCTTGGTAGACATTACCGCCGCCGCCGAAGCGGCACAGTTTGCGTATGACTACTTAATCACAGGCGCCGATAGTGGCCAGCTGACAGTGGAGAGCATTCTGCCCCAACCGGGGAAGGAGCAGGATATCCTCATTACTGAGAAACCGTTTCAAATACAGTTTAATCAACCGGTAAACACGAGCACTCTAACTGACAATGTCTCCTTTCGGAGCTTCAAAGGTGACGGCTTCCCCAACTTGATCTATGACCCTCGCTATTATCTGCTCTTTGTCGATAACAGCTCCGATTATCTGATGCCGTTGGACACAATCGAGATGATTCTTGAACGAGGCATCCTCGATACAGTCGGTTACCCGCTTGATCGCAGATATGTTGATACATTTTATACGGGCGCGGCGGTATTTCCCGGCGACGCCAACAACGACGGCATCGTCGACGAACGAGATATTCTTCCGATGGGGTTGTATTGGGGCAACGAGGGTCCCCAGAGAGACAGCGCTGATATTTCCTGGGGCATGAAACCGGCTCATGTCTTTGTGCCGGGCAGCAGGTGGATGCCGTCAGCCTCGGTCTATGCCGATGCGGATGGTTTGGGCTCGGTTGACGCCCTTGATATTTGTGCCGTGACTGAGAACTGGGCACAAACCCATCAGGCGGCTCATGCAGACGACAACGACATGGTCGACATAGCGGCGGCATTGAAACGGTTTGAGAAGAATGTACCACGGCAGATGTACGCGGCTCTTATTGATTGCCCCGAGAGTGAGGGTAAAGAGAATGTTATGAAAATGTTTGAGTCACTTTTGGGGGAACCGTACGAAAACCTGCCCATAACGTATCAACTGTATCAGAACTATCCCAACCCTTTTAATCCTTCCACTATCATAAAATTCTACCTGCCACATGCCGGGCGCGTCACGCTGTCAATCTATAACATCATGGGGCAGAAGGTAGCTGTTTTGCTTGACGGCTACCTGGAAAAAGGACCCGGCGAAACCATCTGGGATGGTGTCGACCAGTCCGGCAAACCGGTCGCAACCGGCATTTACTTTTACCGCTTTGAAAGCAACGAGGTCTCTATTACCAAACGGATGCTGCTGCTGAAGTAGACACCGACACCTGCTCATGTCAGGTTACATTCAAAGGGATACTGGCGATTTTGGTGGTGCTGAGCAACCTCAGGTTGCCTGCAAGCGGTGCATATGTGCAAGTCGCCGGCATGTCAGGTTGGTTTTCGGATGGAGTCTACCTCAGGCGAACGAATGAGAGAGCCGACGATGTTTCCGACAGCGAATGTCTCAAGAGGCTAGGGGTCAAGCATTCATGTTACCTGGGTGCGGTGTCCGTGCTAAAGGCCCGGCCAGAAGAATCGAGATTGTTTATTTTCCTACAATATCACGGACACCCTCTGTCAGGGACCATCTGTATCTTTTGTTTCAGAATCACTTGACAGCGAGAATCAGTTAGGTTATAATTCAATTAAGCGCAGTCAACAGCAATGAAACGACGAAAGGAGTCCTTATGGAGTTGTCTCGACATCCATTAACCGTAGCAGTCATCCTGAGCATCTGCTTCGGCCTGACGAGCTGTTGCTTCCTGGGATTTATCGGCAGCTGTAAAAACGGGACCGACTATTGCTGCCTGCAGTATGAGCGAGGCGAGGCGCTGGCGACGTACTGCAATAATCACAGCGGGGCAGTGGGAATCTACATGGCAAGTCTTGCATCCGATTCCGAGCGTTCAATGTGGTTCGATAGCTTCCAGCATTTCTATGTACGGATCGGCAACTGCGCCAGCCCGGCCTGTATCGAAGACAGTCTCCGGGCGGCGACGGGACTGGCGGCTTTCATTTCAGACTATGCAAGGGAGCATGATGACGCGGAAGCGGTGCTGGTCGCACACCCCGAGATGTCCCTGATCCCGGCAGAGAAGGCAAGGCTGATCCGGTGCGGATTCTCTGATGCCATCGAACGCACAAAAGCAAACCTTCAGCAGGAGTAATCAAATGAACAACTACGCTTTGGCTCTTTCCGGCGGCGCCTCCAAAGGCGCTTTCACGGCGGGTGTGGTAAGATACTTGCTTATGGAAAAGAACCTCAAGTTTCGTATTGCCGTTGGCACCTCGACGGGTTCACTGGTAGGCGGACCTGCCCTGCTGGGAGAGTATAACTACCTGCGCGACTTCTATGTCAGCGTCAGGGACGCCGATATATACAAGAACTCCACGCTGGGCACTCTCATCAATGCCATCGGGCTGATGCGCGGCCCCATAGGCGCCGACATGGAGAGATTGAAAAGGTTGCTTGAGGATTACTATATTACCAAGGGAAAGCTTGAGGATTTATGCAATCACCCCGACACCAAGCTCCTTGTTGTATCGGCCATCAATGCCAGAACGGGAAAAGTAGTCTTTGTAGACAGCGATATGGTCAAAGACGGCAGGATCGACGGGGCGACTTTTGTGGATGCCATCGTAGCTTCGTGCAGTGAACCCTTCTTCACCAAGCCCATTCAGATATTCAAGAACGTTGCCGACCCTCCGATTCCTGACGTCAGACCCGACGACCTGTTCTATGATGGGGGCGTCAAGGAGTTCATACCCGTCGAGCACTGCGCGGCGCTGGGCGCCAAGGTAGTGTGGGCTGTCTCCACGCACCCGCCGGAGCCTGAGGAGTCCGACATCAGTGCCGCCAATCAACCCAATATCATGGAGGCACTGAAGTGGGCAGTGGGGGCGCTGGGGGACGAGATTGCTCGGGGTGACAGATTCCGAGCAAGCCTCTATAATCGCTGGCACAAGATGAAAAACGAGATTGCCCGGAAGGCAAAGAGCCTCGGATTGGACGACGATCAGGCCCAGAGCCTGGTGACTTTCCCCGACAGGGAAGATGACCTTCTATACGGCCTGTCTCTCGACGAACTTCACATGATTGCGCCTGAGAAGCATCTGCCTACCTCGCTCCAATTCGATCCGGAGAAAATGTGGGACTACGCCAATATCGGTCAAGCCCGTGCAAGAGCCCTGGACCATGACAACAAGACGCTATACAAAGATGATTCATTGAAACCATGGTACATGCCGTTTTGAAAGGAGAAATCGATGATAGGTTTCATCAAAGAATTGCTTGGTGCCGCTATCAAAGGGACTAGCGGCAATGATAGTGAAAAGATCAAGGAAGCTCTTTCCGTCATTGAAAACAAAGCTGAACGGGACCAGGATTTTCACAAGTCGCTGGTTGCAAAGGAAAAGGAATGGGAAGAGCTACGTAAGGTGCACTCGGAAATTGATCGGCAGCGGATCATGGAAGAGGCTCGGTCGGAGGACCCCTATGTCCGCCGCGTGCGCCCCACCTTCCTGTATCTTTTCTATGCCATAGTACTTGTGAACTTTGTGATCATCCCGTTCCTGGGGGCCGTACATGTGCTATCGGGAACCATTAGCTACCCGGTTCTGCCGGAGGAACTCTACTGGCTTTTTGGGTCGGCATATTTAGGGTACGCAGGTTTCAGGTCATGGGATAAGCGCAAGCCACAGTAGCATTCTGATAGCGATAGGTCGAACGGGAACACAAGCGGATGTAGGGCAACAGTCCCCGATTCCTCTCTATAAGGGGCGGGTGTCAGAGACGCCCGCCCGACTGACAAGTGTCTTGTTGGAACGTTAAATTCGTATTAAAGGATAACGTTGCATGTCCTGACGCACCCACATGACGGCATGATTTTGACCTCCGGTTCATATGAGTTTAAAAATGTAACTCAAGCAAAAATAGATTCCCAGCAGCACGAAGACAGTTCCCGTTATCCGCCGAGTCCACCGCTCGACCAATGCCAGTCTGTCAAACGCCCAGCCGACAGTTCTGGCGCCAAAGGCAATCAATACTGCGAATAGAAAGACCGGAAGACCAGTGCCGATTCCATAGACCGAGGGCAAAGTTACCGTCGATCCACTCTGTACGGACAGAGGGATCAGACTTCCAAAAAACAATGCGGCGGAAACAGGGCAGAACGAAAGCGCGAAAACAATTCCTAAAAGCCCCGCGCCCCATACTCCATAGGACTGCGCCCGACGCTGTACTTTTTCGGAAATTGTGCTACCAAACACCGGCAGTGGGATAAGTCCAAGAAGGACCATGCCAACCAGGATAAGCAGAGGTCCAAGAAGCTGGTTCATGTGTTTTTGAAGCCACAGAGAAACTTCGGATACCGACAGAAGACTGGCAACGATAAGCACCCCAAGGACGACATAGGTTACCATCCTGCCGGCCGTATACAGCAAGCCGGAAAGGAACACCTGGCGAGGGCTGTCCACACGCCTGCCAATGTACGACATGGCCGCAATGTTGGTCGCCAGGGGGCAAGGACTGATCGATGTCAATATACCAAGCCAGAGGGCCGACAGAATACTGACCGCGAAACTATCCATCAAGCTTCTCCAAGGTACGCCTGCACCTCTCGCTGAACGTAATTGATAAACGCTTCTTTATCGCCGACCAGCTCCCATATCCTATCAAGGTTTTTCCACCGGGCTTGTTTGCCCTCAAGAAGGTCCACTATAATCAGCGTTTGGGTGTAAAGTTTGTACTCGTCGACAAAATGTTCGTTCCCCGGTTCTTCAAAGTTGATCACCCGCCACACCAGTTGGCCGTTGTCCAGAGCCTTCGGGAAACCGGTCTTGAGCGCCTCACCGGAAAGAGCTTCGATTTTCAGGCAGGTTGCGCACCGCCTGGCACCGTGGAAATAGTAGGCTATGACCTGAGGAGCAGGCTCGGAAGCTGCCGGGTCGTCTCCTTCGGTGACAGCCTCGGTTTCAGCAGTCGACCCGTCTGAATGAGCCTCTTCACTTGACTCTCTCACCGCCAGGTAGATCACACTTGCCGCAACAAACAGCAGAAGTACAACGGTAACCAGTGGCTTCAATTTCATATCACGATCTCTCCTTATTCCATTCAGGGTTCTTCGGCGTGCAATGCGATACCGACACTATGCCAGCATTTTCATAATGTCTTCTTTCGAGGGAATCTTTCCGGAAATCTTAACTTGCCCGTCAACAACTAAGGCGGGAGTCATCATTACGCCGAAAGCCGTTATCTGCCGGATGTCGGTTACTTTTTCAAGTTCACACTCCAGGCCAAGCGATTTTACGGCTTCCTCGGTGACCTGGTATAGCTTGGCGCATTTTGGGCATCCCGGACCCAGGATTACAATCTTTTTCATTTTGTTCCTCTAATTAAAAGAAAGCTCCATACAGCATGCCACTGATCGTGGCCATGACAACTACCAGCATTATATAGGCAGCAGTTTTCCTGGTTCCCATAACACTGCGAATGACTAACATATTGGGCAGCGACAGCGCCGGTCCGGCCAGAAGCAGCGCCAGAGCCGGGCCTTTGCCCATACCGTTGCCGAGAAGCCCCTGCAGGATGGGGACCTCGGTCAAGGTCGCAAAGTACATGAAGGCTCCGGCAACCGAGGCAAACAGGTTTGATGAAAGAGAATTGCCGCCAACCGATTGATTGATCCATGTCGATGGAATAAGGCCTTCCTGCCCGGGACGACCCAAGAGTGCCCCGGCAACCAACACACCAAAAAACAAAAGCGGCAGAATCTGTTTGGCAAAACCCCAGGAAGAGGCAAACCATTCTCCGACCTCTCCTTTATCAGTGCTGGTGATGATTGACAGACCGACGACCGCCGCGGCAAAGGGGATCATCGGCTGGTGCGAAAACAGGAGCGCCAGGACGACCGTCGGAATTGCAACAATAGCCACTTTCCACCACTTCAAGCCGAACCAGAGAACCAGCATGACGGCCAGCAGCGCTGAAACCAAGCTGGTGATAACCCACTTAGCCGAATAGACAGTATGCCAGAAGCCGCTTATTTCATTTGGTCTGCCCCAGTTGGCGAAGACCAGGATGGCCACCATAGCCGCGAAATACAGCGCGTTTTGCCACAGCGGACGGCTTACCTCTTGTTCGGGTATCGCCATCTGGGCCTTGGCCTTCGCTGTCTCTTCATTCTTGAACAAATGATGCATCAACAGGCCAATGACGATGCTGAAAAAAACTGCTCCAATGGCCCGGGCGATCCCAAGCTCCAGCCCCAGGACCCTCGCGGTCAAGATAATCGCCAGGACATTGATGGCCGGCCCTGAGTACAGGAATGCCGTGGCCGGCCCGAGACCGGCGCCCATCCGATAGATTCCGGCAAACAACGGCAGCACCGTGCAGGAGCAGACGGCCAGGATAGTCCCTGAAACGGAAGCTACGCCGTAAGCCAGCCCCTTGTTAGCGCTGGCCCCTAAGTACTTCATCACGGATGATTGTCTGATAAAAGCGGCAATGCCGCCGGCAATAAAGAAAGCAGGTATCAGACATAAAAGCAGATGTTCCCGGGCGTACCACTTGACCAGATGCAGCGCTTCAGATACCGCTCCGTCAAACCGGACCGTTCCTACCGGGAGATAGAAACAGGCGAGGAATACAGCAACGATAGCGGCAAGCGGCTTCCATTCCGTTTTCCAGTTCACGTGTCAGTACCCTCGGTGTAACTTAGATATTGAAACCGTTGGTGTCGCTTTTCACTTTACGAGATCCAGTTGTTCTCTGGCGGAAAACTCAATAACAGATTCCACGCAATTGAGAAAGTTCAGTACACAGGGCACTTTGAGTTTGTAAAAGACCTGGGAACCACGTTTTTCATCCTGGACAATACCGGCGCTTCTCAGAACGGTGAGATGTTTCGATACCGTGGAAATGTCCGCCCCGATCATCTGAGTAAGTTCGCACACACATTTCTGAGTTTGTGACAGCTCATGTACAATAAAAAGCCGCGTTGGATGGGCAATAGCCCTGAGTATTCTGGCCCGGGCTTCAAAGCGGGCTTTAGTTTTGTTGTCCAAGCTGACCTCCGTAATTGTTGGCTATTTGGCAATATCGCCAAATCCCCCCAAAAGTCAACCTTTTTTTTATGACAGGCCGACAAACGGGCCCGGGCACCACCCAACCATCGAAATAGCCAAGCGCCTTTGTCGAAATGGGCAAAGATATTACCAATGAGAAGCAATAACGTTTTTATCGTTGACTTTTGGGTAAAAACAGCTATATTCTGAGTGTTATGGCGGCAGTTGTAAGCTATTGGAAGGTAATATGCTCATCATGAGACAACTCCGACGACAACTTCCCACCAGGAGCTTTCTATAGTCTTTCGTTACCGTAGATAAGACATAGACTCTTTTGTGTGGAGCGGCTTTTTCTGGTAGAGTTCAGCTATAAAAGATCGTTATTCACAGGCCCGGGGGGCTCAATTGTGCTGATTGCAACCCGGAGCTGCCGGCAAACTGTTTGCGCTCTTTGCTCAATAAAAGCAGGAGGATGGGGGAATCGTTTCTATTGGCGACCTGAAGTAGTTTTGGAGACAAAAACCTATTCTCAAAGAGGATCATAAATTGAAGTTAAGACCATTATTCCCCTTAACCTGGCTGCTGCTGATTGCCGTTGTTGCAATTACTGCTTCAGCCAACGAGCCGCCGGTGCTTGACCCGATTGGGCCCAAGAGTACTACTGAGGGCCAGCAATTGATCTTTGATATCTCAGCCAGTGATCCGGATGGGGACACGCTGTATTTATGGGCAGGGGCTTCGCCGTGGCCCACGGATGCACGGTTTTACCCTTTGACTGGTACCTTCGATTGGACACCAGACACCACCCAATCCGGGACGTATTATGTTACCTTCTACGCAGGTGATGGAGAATTCACCGACAGTGAAGTGGTCACAATAACTGTTTCGGACTTAGACCCCGGTGATCGAGACACCCTCCAGCTACGGCTAACCACGCAACCTGACTATGCAAATGACCAGCTAAACGTTACGATAGAATTGTATTGTTTCCATGACGACGTCTGGTTGAAGAGCGTTACAGTACCTATACTATGGGATAATCCCAATCTGCAAATGGATAGTGCTCGCGCTTCGGCTGTTTGCTTAACGGCTTTTGATGGAGGCACTTTTTTCTATAATTCAAGCGGTGACATAGACTCTACCAATATTTCCCGGAACTTCCAGTTTGGTGCGTACAAGGTGCTTACCCAAGGCCTGGCACCAGTGTCAATGCGTGAACACTGGGCAACATGGTATTTTACTCTGTATAACTGGAGCACGACTGATTCAGTTGTCATATGGGGGGTGCTGGAAGATTCCACCGGGGACCCTGCCGTGCCGCTTTGGTTTTCTGCAGTTACTGATACCTCTGGCGCTGGTAGCACTATCAACTACGTTCCTCTCTGGAAAGATACGCTTGTCATAAAGGATGTTTCCGATGTCAGGGTTGTTGACGGTGGGGGACTGCCGGAGACATTCTCTTTAAGCCAGAACTACCCCAACCCTTTTAACCCGACCACGCAGATCAACTTTGAAATCCCCGTCAGGTCACGTGTGACCCTTACCATCTACAATGTCCTCGGCCAGAAGGTCACGACCCTGGTGGACAAGGAGATGTCGGCGGGGCGCTATATAGCGGACTGGAACAGCGCTTCCGACGGCGGGACAATAGTCGCTTCCGGAGTCTATTTTTACAAACTTGAAGCCGGTGATTTCATCGAGACCAAGAAAATGGTGCTGCTTAAGTAGGCCGAGGTTGTCTCAAAAGGCAACTATTCTGGCCTGCGTAGGGTGGGAGCTTGTCTCCCACCTAAACGTGGCGACGCCACCGGCGGATACAAGGCCCGCCGCTACGCGGAGTTAGCGAATGGTGATTTCATTTGGTACCATGCCCAGTGTAGCTGGAGTCAACTTTTGGGATAGCCTCAGCCGGTATGACGGCGCTTCTTGAGGAGACCCATTGCTTTGCAGCGAATGGCGTTAATCACCATACCTGCCGGTCGGCAAGGTATTTGCACCCTTTCACAATGTAAGTATAAGACCTTATCAATTCACGCTGTGGCAATATGGAAATGGCGCTGAAAACATACAAGTTTGCGCAAACAGGAGCATAAGTTGCAATTGAGATTACCACTGGCCTTGCTTTCTCTGCTCGCCGCAACCGCCGCCGCAGTTGACGAAAAAGACCCCGGCATTCGTGATACCGTCGAACTGGTGGTAGCTACACAGCCCGATGAAGCTCAAGGCCAAATGAATGTCGAGTTGAAGTTGTACGTTTTCAACGATTCCACGGTTCTTGGGGCCACGGTAGGATTCTCCTGGGATAATCCGAATTTGCACTTGGACAGCGCCAGGCTTTCGGCCCTGACCAGTTCGAGATTTGACGGAGGAACCTTCCTCTATCGGATTGATAACGTAGATAGCAGTAACGCTGCCCGGCAATTCATCTTTGGAGGATTTGCCATAACCGGCGGCGGAGTGCCCCCGGCAACCCAAAGCCGGCTCTGGGCAACGTACTACTTTACGTTGTCAGACTGGACTGCCGCCGACTCCATTGTAATCGATTCAACGTTGGTGTCGCCTGCCAGCTACCTTTTCTTCGTCGTACCCGACTCAACAGCGCCTCCCGGCGGCCAGCAGTCGTTTGTCCCTTTGTGGAAAGGAAAGCTTGTGGTCGGGGATAGAATCCGGATGCCACCGCTTGGACCGCCACAGGTACCCGAAGACTATTTCCTTGGCCAGAACTACCCTAACCCGTTCAATCCGAGGACGCAGATTAGCTATGAACTCCCGACGGGGTCGCACGTGACCCTGACGGTGTACAATATTCTTGGTCAGAAGGTCACTACCCCGGTGGACAAGGAGATGCCGGCAGGCCGCTACGTGGTAGACTGGGACGGCGCCTCTGACGGTGGAAGGCAGGTTTCCTCAGGGGTCTATTTGTACAAGCTTGAGGCGGGCGATTTCATCAAAACCCGGAAGATGATACTGCTCAAGTAGCCCCAGCGCTTATCAGAAAACCTGATTTCTATCTCCCTTCATTGGGGTTTTTTTGTCGTTTGTGTACTCTCTGTCACCATTTGGGGGAGGACGGTGGCAAGCGGGGTTGCTGGGATACATATCGAACTCTGGTCCTCAGCATCTGATGGGTTCGAAAGAGCGCGAAGCGCAGAGGGACACGATGTGCGTGGCGGAGAAGATAGGATACTCTAACTGGATTTTCCGGAATGTATTGACATTCGACAGATTACGGCGTAAGTGCTTATCAGGAACAGGATAAGGTATTCTTGACTACTTTTGTCCAGATTTACCCGATTGTGCCTGTTTTGGTGGTCAATAGGCATCAGGACACATCGCGGGTGGAAAGCTATCCCCTGACTGAAAGGAGGTCGGTCCGTTGTTAGTGTCTACCTCTGTGCAGGTAACGGCGCATCGCGGCCGGGAGCCACGATGCGCCTGTGTCTTTCGCTGTTGGTCGCTTCGATCTTCAATCAGACCCAAAGCACCAGTCTTCAAACCGGACCGAATTCCAGGGAGCAGAGCATTACGGTGTTCCGAATGTCAGACATACATAGACGTAATGTCCAAATGCCATCGGTTTATCCGGGTGGATCTTAATCGTAGAATATTCTTCCAGGGTCGCTTCTATAGTGAACACCAGACTCTGGTCGGTATGCCAGATGTATTCTTCGCCATCGATTGTCACAATTAATTCCTTCGGTGGTTGGTTGTTCTCGACTGTCGCCTCAAACGTTAGCAGGTACGTACCCGCCATGTTTCCGAACGTCCAGAAGATCTTATGATTATGCTCGTACAGTGTGTCGCAAATCGTCTGTATGCAGGTGGAGTCAGGAACAACAATGGTATCGAAAAATATCAGCGTGTCAACCTCGAGCAGGGTGTCGACAACGATCAGGGTATCCACCTCAAGCAGGGTGTCGACCACAGTCAGGGTGTCAACACTGGTAACCGTATCGACCAACACAACCGTGTCCAATTGAATAAGGGTGTCCACAACCACAATCGAGTCGATAGTGGTGATCGTGTCGACTACAATGATGGTATCGCCCTCGATGAGGGTATCCACCACGATGACGGTATCCGATAGCTCGATCGTGTCGACAACGGTCAAGGTGTCGGTGGTCGTGGTTGTGTCGTGGATGATCAGCGTATCGGTGCTGCTCACCGTATCCACGAGGAAGATGGTATCGAATCTGGGCGGAGAAAGGGTATCAGGACCCGGGCATTCATCCCGCTCGAGCGGGTTTGAACAGGTCACCAGCAGCTGGGCGCCAAAAATAAGCCCACACAATGCGGCAAGAACATATATGCGTTTCATTTTCCACCTCCCACCAGTTGGTAGATAGTGGCATACACCAGGAACTGATTCCGGTCCGTTTCCGATCTGTCAATGCCGGCGGAACGGCGTTTCGCCGGATTATAGGTGCCGACAACGGAGATGAAATCAGCGAGATCGAAGCGCAGGCCGAACAGCGGACCCTCTGAGAGCCTGACGTACTCAAAGTAGAACTGTGAGATCTGCTCGACGCGCATCCAGCCGCCGACGAATCCGAGACGGATATCCTCAAATGGAAAGACCGTTACGTGACCGCCAAGCATGCGGCGACGCGTATCCAGATCCTCATCTTCGAAACGGTACTCGTTCCTCCAGAAGGAGTGCCCGCCGACAATCTCGAGGTAGGCATACTGTCTCCACGTTGCCGCAGCCGAAGCGATGGGCATCCCGCCAAACGGCGACGAGGAAAAGCCAACGCCGAGCTGCAAGCCGAAGTCCTCCTTGATGGTACTGGGTACTTCCTTGATTTCAGTGAAGTGTTTCTCGACTGGTGGGCGGTTCTCCAGGGCATCGAGCCTGGCAGCCAGCCGGTCCTCGCTGGCGTGGATCTTGGCCTCCAGATCGATTAGTCCACGCGGTACGCGGATGCTGGCAAACCGATGGATCGCACCGGTATCCGGCATATTCTTGGACTGAATGATCAACTGTGCTGAGTCCACCTGCAAGTCTTCGATAAGCAGCGTGGCCAGCAAATGTGCGCGTCCCAGGGCGAGCCCGGGGTTTTTGGCGTCGTTCTGGCGCGCGTAGCGGTAGCCGTCGGCACCGCCCGTCACAATTGCCACCACCAGCGGATACTTCTTCAGCGTATCTGCCACGGCTCGCAGTTGCGGCATATACGGCTGGAAGAAATCGGCCTCCACGCTGCCCGCGACGCCAACCGGGAAGCCGGATATGACCACTTCTTGCGCCAGGGACTGGCCACAGAGCAGGCAGATGCCCACTCCGATGAGAATTAACAACTTGTTCATGAGAGCCTCATATAGTTGATGGTTTGCCCTCCAAAGGCGCTGCCTGCCAGCCAACCGAGTTGGCAAACGAAAATCACCTTGGACATTGGATTTGGTAACAGATGTTTCATTGCACTCTCCTTACTTCTTATTGATCCGAGATTTCCCATATAAGGGCTCAAAAAAAAACGATTCACGTCTTTCAGTACTTTAGCAAAGCCAAAACCTCCTCGAATTGTCGAGAATCTTTTCGTTTCCTTGAGTGATCGCTCCTATGACCGGAAAAACAACAGCGTTTTGCTGTTGCTAGTCTTCTTGAAACCGTTTCTGGGCAGACACAGGGTGACTGACCGGGAATCTGCCGCAAACAGAGTCAACACTAATGCAAGACCCAACACCGAAGGCCGGATTCCACAGGAAGTACTCATCTTGCTCTCCTGTCTGTAAATAGGTCTTAGTATATCTCATCCCTTCCCCAAGAAACAGTACAACTTTTAAATATATAACGTTATCGATAATTGTCAAGACGATTTTTCTCTTTCTCATCCAAGCCGGGTGGCCCATAGCTTGAGGCGGGCGATTTCACACAGACCAAGAAGATGATGTTGCTCAAGCAGCCCCGGCGCTAATTAGAATACCTGATTCGCACCCTTCATTGGTTTTTTTGTCGTTTCCGTTCTCTCTGTCACTATCAGGGGCTCGTACCTGCAAGGGCTTACATGGAAATTTACCCCGGCAGAACCTGTCATTTCCGGTCATTTTCGTACCGTCACGGCTGAAACCTGGGTCAGGTCGGTCGAAGTATCGCTCTCGGCATCCAAAAATAGCTAAGCAAAAACCTTTGGAATTATCAGCGAATAACTTGACTTTGACCACGGCTGGACTAACATAAGAGATGGTATGACAAGCGGGGATAGGCTGCTGAAACTTGTGGTAACACTACGTCACGACATACCGGAGTGATGTCATGAAAGCTCTTCTTAGACAACCGGGCGTAATCCTTACTTTTGCCGTGGTTGGAGTATGTGGGCTCGTGTTCTTCAGATGCAGTAACCCGAGCGGGCCAGAGGATCAGAATAAACAACTTCCCTTGGCCACTATTAAAGGAACGGTACTAGATTACAGAACGAACAACCCGTTACCGAACGTTACTGTAACATGTAATGAGGATACCGCCTTCGCAGACGAATTTGGCCGCTACATGGTTGAAAACCTGATTCCGGGATCCTATCATATGACCCTTGCTTCACCTGGATACGCGACCATGCATTGCTCGCTACATATACCGCACCCAGACTCGCTTCGAGGGTTTGATTTACCGCTATCGGGGAATCTACCAATAATCGTTGAGAGGGACTTCCAAATGTACAGTCTCACGGGCACTGTGTCGGGTACAGTCTTCGGAGCCGCTATTCACTATCCCTTTAACTACTCAATTCTCGTTCCCCCCTGGCCTGGTCTTTTTCCCCGAGTAGGTTTGATATTTGAGACTGAATCTCACCTTGGGCAGGAAGGTATAGTGCTTGAGAGGCACGAGTATTGGACTCGAACGGACTTTGACGGCGATTTCAGTTTTGAGAATGTGCCACTAACTGATTCAGCGGAGCTAGTCACCGCGCCCTTTGCAAGGGGAGATTCTTCGTACAATGGGACAAGCCAGACGGTGCCGATACCATCCGAGGGGCTTGAGATCGTTCCTGGGATTGATACGTCACTTCTGGGATCTTATTCATATATCGCCCACGATTTAGGTTTTACTATAGTCGTCCAGGGTTCGCTAACCATAAGCGGCTTTGATTCCAGTGGTTTTATGGGCACATGGCAGTTGGAGTTGGTTGGTGACCCGGGCCGCAGCCTGCACAGTGTGGGGTCAGGTGAGTTCAGGGGTACTCGGGATGAGAACCAGATATGGATCAATCTTGATCCAGGCATGTTCGACAATAATACCTTCTTGCGCGGTGTGGTTACGGGGCGAACCATTTCCGGTGTCTGGGAGTACGCAGGGTTTCCCGGAGTTATGGATCAAGGCACATTTGTTGCCGAGAAAGAGCCATAGCAAGACCGCCCACAACTGGGTGGGCGAAGGGAAAGGACTCGTTGAAATCGATAAGGATTTTGGTTGGTTAAAAGAATACTAACGCGGCGCACGGGGACGTACGCCGCGCACAAAAATCACAACTCCTACTGTGTAGAGTACACATGCTACGGCTAAGCGGCTGTCTTTTGTAGTTGACAATCATGGCGCAACAGGCGGTAGCTAACAGCGCAGTTTGCAAAGAATAATCCGAAAACAAGCGTGTTATATACGGGTGGGCTGAGGGCAGTAGCCAGGATATTAGCAAGGCCTGACAGCCCGTTGCATACGATTGCCAAAGCTAGAAGCACAAACATTGCAAGATACACCGATACAATCAGCCCTAGTATTCCCTTGATAATGTCTAGAGCGCTATTGTGAGATTCTCCCTTTGTACTCAGCTTTCGGAGCGACCATCTCAAAGTCCGAAATGGGGATCTAACGAATTTCTTTATGCAATCGGGCTTCCGCAGGTACAGCCCGACAAAAAGGCCAGTTATGAGCAACATTGTTAGAACCGACAGTGTCTCATAAAGTTTGCTTCCCCACATAATATTGATGCCACCATGTGTGAAGCGCCTTAGGAGTCCGACAAACCACAGAGCATCTCGTACTTCCTGGAAAGACGTGACTCTATCGTATGACAGAAAACCGAAGAGCGCATTGGTTGTCCACGCTAGCCGCTTCAGAGTATATGCCGTTTCGTGTTTCATCAAATCTTCTTACCTTGACTCAAAATAACAGTCATCTTTTAGTGACATGGAATCATCGGTGCTGTTTCCATCCGCCCAACTGGCGGGATCATCATCCGGATACCCCACCTAATGGGCTTGTTGATAAACCCTGTTTTTTTCGCCATTCATGGAATAGCTGGTGGCAAGAGTGGCGTTCGTACCAGTCGGCCATCCAGAGTGCTCAAAACACGTCGTAGGGTATGTAGGATGATTCC
>SDBT01000918.1_pt1 | contig 49417 bp, 34 predicted proteins | sample 2277101 | NCBI WGS metagenome assembly SDBT01 (sample SAMN10404973, study PRJNA504765) | marine sediment metagenome | isolation source: marine sediment core GS10_PC15, 103 cmbsf | place: Arctic Ocean: Southern Knipovich Ridge | collected 2010
CTGCAGATACGTCTGAGAAATCCGATGAAGACGTCTGACGTGCCAGACCGGTACATTTCCAATGTCAACAATATGGAGGACGTGCACGTTCACCAGGTAGTCTACGACTACGGCATGAAAGAAAAGCTGATGTTGACCGAAGCTCGCGTCTCTCCGATTCCCAACGACCCCATGATTCGATACTACATAGTCATTAGCTTGCATGCACGCACCTCTCGCTCCGTGGATGACCCCGTTCGATGGATTGATCTGAATCCTCCCTTGCTGTCATCCATCTCTGGCTTTTCGAGAATCAACAAGCGGCGAGTGGAGACTCCGCCCTACGTATGGGTACCTTATAGAAACGGTCTCGATTTGTCACGCGAAAACTTTTCAGTCCTCTCCACGAGAGAGTTTAAGGAACTCTCTCACGCGTACACAACACTCTGGATCAAATTTCGAGAGAGGGTTCAATTGCCTGCAGGGGAACGAGGCGAGGCAATGCTTGTCGGTATGCGGGCCGGTATGTGGATGCGACCTCCGCCCTACAGCATCATTGCTCCTATCATGTCCTACGGCATAAGACTACAATTCCCCTACTTGTACTACTTGGTGTACAGCCCGTTTACGCGATCTTCGTTTATCAGGGAATATCTGGAAGGCGTGGACGTGCCCACCAGTGACGAACTGAACCAATTCTATGGATCTCGGTACCGCATCGCACTGAAACAGTTTGCTCAATTTGTGGACACTTCGGTGGAGGCTACGCTTGGGATGTATAACTTTCAACGAACCAGAGCTCCTCCTCCATGGGTGTCCTTTCCTGTGGTACCGCCTGGTCCCGAAACGCCTCCCGGCTTTGTTCCTCTCGGAGACGCTCCACCAGCGGGAATCACAGCAGAAGAAAGAACGCGACGAGCACGAGAAGAACGACGTGACGAACGCCCGATAAGTGCGCTTATCAATCACCGAGTCCTCCCCAAAGAAATGGAAAGAAGGAGAAGCCTCCGACGCGAACGCATCGAAAGAGAAGGACAAAAAGGAAAAAGATTGGTTGAAAATGCCTTGGAAGTCCCCAGAGACCCTTTGGGTAAAGAAGATGCTCTGTCAGAGTCCCTTGCTGGGCTCTCCATTGCCGATAAAAAGACGGAGCACTTTACCAAAGACGAGAAAGAGAAAGAGTCTACGAAAGAGGAGGAAACTGATGGAGAGGAGGGAGCCTTCCTGTTTGGGTAACGCGCTTGGAGGCAACCTGTGCCCCCGCCCCCCAAAAAAAAAAGATCGAGAATAAAAATAATAAAACAAAAGCGCAATAATAATAATAATATTTTTTTTTTCTTCGTGCACTACAACCCTCCAGCGCAATTCATGAATGAGACTGAGCATACAAGCAAACGAAAGCGCGAGGAACCGGATACTTTTTATGGGCTTTTGCAGGTGGAGGAGGACTCGAGTTTTGATCAAGTCCACAAGGCCTTTCGAAGGCTGTCCCGCACATACCATCCCGACGCCTTTTCCTCCGCTTCCAAAAAGAAACAGAAACAGAAACAGAAGGAGAAGGAGAAACGGAAAAAAACGACAGAGGAAAACTCAGACGACTTGTTTAAGCGGTTGGTCGAGGCCAAGGAGACGCTCACGGATCGAGACAAACGGATTGCGTACAACGTTTCGGTTTTTGGAGACGGAAGAAGCAAGTGGACAGGAAGCGAAGCGCGAGCCTTTGAGGACAGCTTTTACCACGACATGCAGACCAAGACCTCCAAGAGCCATGTAGAAAAACCAGCGCCCATTGTTGTTCACCAACGCTTAGCTATTGCAGGATGGATGAACAACCCCAAGGACGTGCGTATCGATGTAGAGTTCGATCGAACGAGCCTCTGTTTGACGTGCCAAGGCTACGGATGCGTTCCCGTGGGATGGACAAGTGAAGGATACACACGTTCCGGGTTGGAAGTTTTCACACAGGAATGTCCTGCGTGCACGGGTGCTGGAGTTCTCCTCTTGGATCCGTCGGTCCATTCCAAAGAGCGGAGTAAAGAACACCTCGCCGCTAAACAAGGGGAAAAGCACGAGGATAACGAAGAAGGACCCAGTCGCACCGAGGGATCCATAGAGTATTGTACACCCTCTGCACACTCCACAACGATTACTGCGGAGATTGCAACGTGTGAGTGTTGCGAAGGAAGGAAGCGCGTCTTCCACGAGAGCCAAGAAACAGAAAAATGCACCGAGTGCGATGGACTCGGAACAACGCAGATAAACAGCGCCGCGTGCCACATTCCCATTCCGTCGCACTTTGACGCAGTGACCAAAACAGCCCTCCTCGTGCTTTTAGGCGAAGGACACGAACCCTTACCCAACGCTGTCGCAGGGGACGTGCACGTCATTTTTGAACTCATGGACTATCCTTTGCGATTCAAGCTGACTCCCAATCTGACCCACCAAAGTGGAAACAAGGAGGAAGCAGCAGAGGAGGCCATGCTTGCTTCCTTTGTGTCTCCCATGGACGAAATGTGTCCATTCGAGGAAAAACGTGTGCGTTTCTCGAGCATCTATTCCAATAGCACGAGTGACCACGCAAGCAGTGACTCGGAAGATACACTAAGTGAAGAGGAAGATATACTAAGTGAAGAGGAAGAGGAAAAAGAAGAGGAAAAAGATGATGTGCGATGTCGTAGATGGACGCAATCCCTCAAAGCAAGCACAGATGGCAAAGACTTTACTCTACAGATGGAAATCGACTTGGAAAAAGCCATTTGCGGCTTTGCGCTGAAGATTCCCATGTATTGGGTCGTGAGTGACTATACGTCTCGCTCCTTTGTCATAATGGGCTCTGAGGCGTTTGCTCTGAACAAGGGTATCATCACCTGGACAGGAGACTCCTGGATTGTGAAAGGCAGAGGCCCTCGCCAATGTGTCTTTTGCGACATGCCCGCCCTCCTGATGCCGTCGGACAGTGTGCGCGAAGAGACACCCAAAACCCTGGGCGTCTATCCGGGTTTTGCTCCTTGCATGTTTGCCAAGCGTCACATAGAGGAGGAGATGGGCAGGATAGTGCACATGTGGGGCATTTTCGGATGCGCGGTATCTCCACAGAGGTACCCAGCGCATCCGGAAAATGCCCACATCTCGTTAATCCGTGTGTCTAGTGACGACGCGTTTGGTCGGAGCCTGAGTGCGTACAGCAAGGAGCCAGTAGCACGAGGAAATTTACGGATTGATTTCACTGTGATGGCCCCTCGTTCCTACAAGCAGCCTGAAACGTTCTACCGCACGTTTGCGTGGTGTTGTGACAAAATGAAGATTGGGCAGGACAGCAGGAAGCCCGTCGTGTACCAGACAAAGAGCGACGACTCGGCATAAATACAGTGTTTATCCCTTTGTGCTTAGATAGTCGCAATAGTCGCACAAATAGATGTCTATGCATTTTGCTCGACCGGAAGCATCAACATTACAGGTAGGGGTCTTTCGAGGAGCGACGGAGGCTTCTGCTTTCCCGCAATCGCGGCATCTCACAATAAGAGGTTCTGGAGAAAATGTCGGCCACTCTGTGATAACGACGGGCTGTCCATAATCTACTTTCAGCCAGGACCAGTCTATTGTGTCTGGTTCTTCTTCGCATACAATGATTCCGGGCGATTGTTCCTTCTTCTTGCTGTCCTCAGTGTCAGCCATCGCTGTTTTCCTCGCGTGATTGTCCAAGTCCAATGGATAAAGGAGGCACCATTTTTTTTTTTAAAAAAAAACGCGGAAAGTTTTGATAAAACGTGGAAAACACTGAAAATTTCGGTCAGACGTGGCAAAGCACGAAGAGAAGAAAGAGAAGAAGAGAACAAAGGGACGATGAGTAATAAAGAAGAAAGCGCGGCATTCAGCGCCGAGACGCTTGGTACACCATACAACCTCAAGAATTTTATTATTGTTATGACTGTCTTGGCACTGTTGGCCGCAGTCGTGATGATCTTTGTACCCGCGTTTGTATTTGTTGGCATTCGGGACATCAATAAATTTCTTCGAGAATAAACAGAATACACGCCAACAGCAGACATTCCCCGCGTGCCTCTACTCGTATCGTATCGAGCCCAGCAGTCTGTCCTTCACAGAGTAGTAGCTGTCCCAGAACGTAGGAGCCCAGGAAATGTAGAGAGAGCGGTGCGAATCGGAGGGGGAGCAGTGGTCGTGGTAATAGCCTTCCGAGACGGTGTGTCCCGCGCCTCTTAGATGGCGCTTGAGTTCGAGTAGGCAGTTTGGTCCCGTGTTCCACTGAGCTTGGCTAAACGATGGAAAGAGATAACGCGTGCCACGGGGCTCTGTAGAAGACTTGTCTGTAATGCGTTGCGTGACCAATCGCAACCACGGCTTGCACTCCTTGGACACATTGTCGGCAGAGTAGCATTCTCGTGCACCCGAAGCGGTGAGAATCGGAATAGGTTCATCGGTGGTGCTCATCGCGTGTTCTCCTCGCTTGCTGTTTACACGTCCTCTGTATTAACCCGTGGCTACAATGTGTGACAAGAAATAGTTTTTTTACTATTTGCACTCTGTTGCAGCGCCTATGGAAAGCGAGAAGCACGAGAAAGGCGAGAAACGCAAGAAGCCTTCCGGAGGATTTGGAGTTTTCTGTGCTCTTTGCGGAAAGCAGCCACATGTACCGGACACATCGATTTGTGACAGAGTGGCCGAGCTGGAATCCCAGATGGAGAGGCTGCTCGAAGTTTTAATGCCTATCATCGCACCGGAACGTTTGTGTTATATCAATCCGGACATAAAAAAGAAAGAAGAAGTAATACTTGGTATTGTCGGCGGTCGTTCCTTCGTCCCTGAAGATGCCTACAAGAAAGTCATGGAACACTTGAAAGAGTGGGAAATGTGCGTGCTGCCAAAGGGCCAGAAAGTGATCGAGATTGTTTCTGGCGGAGGCAGAGGAATCGATCAGATCGCAGTTCGCTATGCACGAGAAAGAGACCTTCCATTGACAGAACACTGCGCACAGTGGCGCAAGGAAGGCAAGGCCGCTGGTCCCAATCGGAATACGCTCATTGCAGCGGATTGCGATTACCTGGTCGCGTTTCCCTCCAAGAGGAGTATTGGCACGTGGGACACTGTGAACAAAGCCAGAGAGGCGGGTAGGTGTGTAAGCGTGTATCACCTTTGAATTGCATAATTAAAATCCACGGCAAAGATCAACATCTGATTGTCGAGAACTAAATTCACGCACACAGACACATTTGGGGCGTGGTTTCCAAAAAACAAAACGGGCATTTTATTTCTATCTCAAATGTCATGTTTTTTTGTTTCTTTCGGTGCGGTCCGAAGAGGAGAGCGATGTACGGCACGTCGCTGCCGCCGATAATACGGGAATACAACGCGTCGAAGACTCCTCTGCTTATCCACTCCATCACGCTCGCGTATGCCTTTTGGAACATAGCTCCCACCCTGATTGCCATTTTCCTGTCGTGGGTCGTATCTCCGGAAGAAAGCACGGGAGCCGTGCAGGGGGTGTTCTTGGCCGTCATGGTACTCTACTGGGCAGACCAGCTGATACGAAAGTGGAACGCGAGGAGGGCCATGAGCGTGCTCGTGCACCTCTGGGGTCTCAAGTCGCAGTTCGCAGAGATGCTGTATCGGCTGCCCATCAGAATGCAGTCTCCTTACAGGGACGTCTGCGAGCGACTGGAGGCCAAGCTGACGGAAATAGCGCGAGGGGAGGAAGCGAGGGACGACCGCGAGGAACGTGCGAACCCGACGTCGCTGAAGGAGATGCAACTGGAGGCGTTGCGAGTGATCACGAAGGAGCTGGCCTCGGAGATGGAAACATACGTCAGCATTCACATAGACGATTTCGCCATCAGGCACGTCATCATGGACATGCTCACGCGGTGTGGACTCCCGAGCGAGTGTGTGCGCGCGAACTCGGGAGTGATCTCTGAGTGACCTTTATTATAATACAAACGGCGCCTACCACTCGTGAACGTTGGATTAGTGACGATCGTCGGACTTCCTGTCTTTGTAGGAATTTTATTTGAACTGGGAATGATCATGCTGCTAGCGGTTGTACTGGCTATGGTCGTGCGCCTCGCACAGGCTTTGTTACCCTACGCGCCGGATGTGGTCGGAAGATTCGTAGAGAATGTGAAAAGGCGTATTTGCTAATTAAATATCTACGGCAATCTTCAACATCAGTAATCACTAGCAACAGCGATCAACAGCAACAGCAAAAAAAAAACCGAACATGTCCGATAAGCACTTTCCTTTTTGTAAGAATGTGACCGAAGAGCGGGTTACCGTAGGAGTCGTAACCATTGTATTGGCAGTGGTCGTCACAATTACTGTCGGAACATACCTTGCATGTGGGTCCCTAGGAGAAAATCTATGGCACAAAGCGAGCCTTCCTAACGTATTGGATCATTGCACGGCAAGCGCAGAAATTCTATTCCTATGTGTAACGGCGGTCCTCATAGCGTTTGTATTTGCTATTGTTATCATGATCGTATTCGGTTTTTTAGCCTACGCACTCGATGCATTCGGAGGACGCATAGAGAAGGGAGGGAGAGTTTTTTTGTAATTAAATATCCGTGACAAACTCCAAATGCCCGCCAATGGCACTCCTTTTTTTCTTCTCGTGCTCTTGCTCATCCACCTTGGCTACTTTGGCACTCACTAGTGATGGGGAGGAAGCCGTCAGCATCGTCTTTCTCTTCTTCAAGTCACCTTTTCCATTGTTTGTATGGATGTTGGCTTGGGCGTACTCGGCGACTCTGCGCTCGAAAAAGTTTGTCTTGCGGTCCAAGTCAATCAGCTCCATCCAGGCAAAGGGATTCCTCGTGCCATACAACTTTTCCAGGCCGAGTTGCACGAGGAGGACGTCCGCTACAAACTCAATGTACTGGGCCATCAGGGTGTGGTTCATCCCAATCAGTCGGACGGGAAGCGACTCGCAGACAAACTCCTTTTCAATCGTGACCGCGTCTCGGATAATCGCATAGACTTGTTCCTTGGGCGGTTTGTTTACCAGCATGGAGAACATGAGGCAGGCCATGTCCGTGTGGAGACTTTCGTCTCTGCTGATGAGTTCGTTGGAGTAACACAAGCCAGGCATCAATCCCCTCTTTTTCAACCAAAAGATGGAGCAGAACGAACCAGAAAAGAAGATGCCTTCGACTGCTGCAAACGCCACGAGGCGAATGCCAAAGGGCACGGTGTCGCCTTGGCCGATCCATCGAATAGCCCACTGGGCCTTGTTCCTGATGGCCGGGAAGTTGTCCACCGCGCGGAACAATTTGTCCTTTTCCTTGGACGAGGAAACAAGGGTGTCGATTGTGATGGAGTAGACTTCCGAGTGGATGTTCTCCATGGCGATCTGGAACCCGTAGAAGCAGCGTGCCTCTGAAATCTGCACTTCCTTCATAAAGTTGATGGCCAAGTTTTCAATGACGATCCCGTCGCTTGCGGCGAAAAAGGCAAGCACGCTCTTGATGAACCCACGCTCGTTCTCATTCAGCTTGGTCTTCCAGTGAATGCAATCAACGGAGAGATCGATCTCCTCGGCTGTCCAAAAAGATGCCTCTGCCTTTTTGTAAAGCTGCCATATTGCGTTGTACTCAATCGGAAAGAGGACAAAGCGTGCAGGGTTTTCCCGGAGAATTGGCTCGTCACTCGGTGGGTAGAGAGGTCCGTCGTTGCTGTCGGTGATGCCACCCGTGTGACCGTGCTCTTCTTGATCTTCCTCGATACTGAGGGTGGAGCTCTCGCCGTCAAAGCACGAGAATAGAGGTGGATGCGCTTGTGTCATTTCCTCGTGCTAATCGCGCACGTTTTTTTCCAAGGAAAAGGGGTGCGATACAAAATAAAATAAAAGAAAAATCATTTTATATTGGCAAAGAAACAAAAAAAATTTGCAGTCAAAGAAAAATTGCAGTCAAAAAAATGCATTTAAGAAGGCAAAACAATTTGACATTTTTTTTTCAAGTCGCCCCGTGATTTATCCTCCCTATGCACCATAGGGTGGTGAAAAGATTTGGAGTGAAGTCGACACGTAAAATTATTCACGGGACGATTCTTGGTGGGCGATCGCCGCGCTATGTCTCCTTTTTTTTTATACCATTCACGCGTTTTACCTCCGTTTTAATAGCCAACACTAACCCTGATTTCGTCAAATTCTTCCAATGAAGAATCAGAAAAAAATCACAGAGACACAAATCCTCCATTTTCATTGGCTCTCAGAAATCCCGTACAGGGTACCGTTGACAAGCTCGCATTTGAGACCAATGTCAATCTTTGGGAAAGTTCCCTGAAAAGACAGATGTTGCTTTTTTTTTTATTTTGTTTTTGTTTAATTTTGGTGATGGTTTGTTTTCGCCGAGGCAGCTACCATGCGGTCGAAGCCCCTCCTCCTTCTTTCCTTCTTCGTGCTTGACGCCTTTGCTCCGCGGTGAACGGGACGTACTGTTCCAAGTTTTTCCGAATGGCCATTTCTGAGACAATGACACACCACGCAATGTAACCCAGAGCAAGACTGACAAACCCCATTGGCCATTGAATCCAAAAGAGTGTGCGCGACATGAACAAAGGATACGCTGTCAATGCCAATACGATGTAGGTGCACATGATAGGCACTTGGATCCATCCGTACACAAAGCCGTACATGGAAAGTGGTCCGCTCGATCGAACATGCGATCGCCGTGTCCACAGTCCCCAAAAAAACGCGTAACTCCTTCTTCCATACATTTTGAACACGTGTGTCTCTGTCAGTAACGCCGCAAGAAGAAAGAGCACTTTGATGAAGTGCACCGCAAAGGCAAAGGTAAGCACAGCTTGTCGGAACCCCCAGATGAAAATAGCCGTGACGGGCCAAGCAATGAGCACCAGTTCGATCGATAGCGCAAAGGCAAAATAGATGTTGGCGCGCGTTTGAATGGCGTGTTTGTGTGGGTGAAGATCCTGGCCCATCAGTACCCAGTCCTTGTCTTCTTCAAAATGATAGTCCAAGGACACAAACCCGTTTCGGCGCCTTTCTCTCTTGGGACCTTTAGAATAGTCTTGTCTTCCTTCCTCGTGCTCTTCTGCAAATTCTCGTGCATGAGGAAATGCGGCGTGGCCAGGCAATCCAAATGTCCGAGGTGGACCATCCCGAGGATCAGGCGCGTCGTCGTAGATTTGTGCCTGATTGGTAAACCGAGAGGGCGGTAAGTCGGTCCCAAAAATGCGCTGTTTGGCCGCCTCGACGTTTGGACACTTTGGCGGCATGGACATGCAGGAGGAAACAAAAAAAAACCCCCGCCTCGCGTCCCAAGCCTTTTTTTTTCCCCCTTTTTCCTTTTTTCTCTTTAGCTTAATTTTGTTGTAGGAAAGGGCGCGGATATCAGTGTTTTCATCGCTGTTCATTTTTTTTTTTCGTTTCTTTTTCGTTTCTTACATGGACAAGGTTAATAAAGAGGCTATTGCATCTTCTTAACGATAGCGCCGCGCTGTGAATTCTTCTGAGAAGAGATCGTAACGCAGTCCCATTAGCATGCTCTTTAACAGGGACGCTTTCCGCTTCACGCGCTCCTGGTTGGCACTGACGTGGAGGTACCGTCTCGGATTCGCAATCTTTGCTTTGGAGACAAACGTAGCACACAGCTCCGCAAACAATGGTCCCATGAGCTCGTCCCTCTGCAGCACGTTGCGCTCAATATCCAACCATCGAGGCCTCGGTCGTGCAAAGAACAGCTTGAAGGTACCGTGACCTGAGTTGATGGCGGACAAGGCCCAGGGAGCAACTTCCATACGTCCTGTGTTGATGGGTTTAAGGGCCCATTCCAAGCTTGTTCGAAAGGGCACGTTGATTTCAGGTTCTCCGGGAGCTCTTCCTGTCCGGACTAGGGTATCGATTCTTCGTCGGATATCTTCAATGGCAAAGTCAATGTCGTCAATGTCTCGGACAAGGCGTTGTTCTTCTTCATTGAGCTTGGTGAGCCATGTTCCAAGCAAGCGTCCGATTTCTTCAGGATCACCAAGTGTTCCAGAAAGAGCAACAGCACGAGCAATGTTCGATACCTCGTCGTCGAGAGCAAAAGCACGAAGAGAACTCCGAACGGTGCCCCGTCGCAAGTACCGCAAGATTCTTTCCCCGATCCCATGTAGATCTCCATCTGCGCCAGCGGCTGCCGTTCCAGCACCAGAAACAAGAGTATCAATCAAATCGCTCATGGAGACAGACTTTGCTTCATCTGGATCAGGCCCAAACGCCTCGTTGTCAGCAAAGGCGTCACCAAGCCATTGGAAGTGTCGGCGCAACTCTCTTCCGTACTCTTGTTTTTCAGTCGCGGTGTCAAAAGTGTCTGGTTCTCGTATATACATGCCCGTACGAACAAAAAACAGCAGAGGCAAAAGGTTGTACCCCTGCGGCTCGAATACGTAGAGAAGCAGCTTCGCATCAAAGAGTTGCTTTGTGCTGGTCCTCTTTGGCACTTTTCCAAAAGGGCGCATCTCGTCCTCGTTTGTTTCGATGGATGGGTGCGGAGCGAGCGTAACATCAATGGGTATCCATCCTTGCCCTCCGATTCTTGGAATGCGTAGATTTTCTGGGATGGGTTCAAAATCAAACGAGCTGTCCAATTCCGAACCGCCAAAAGCACCTCCTTCCTCTGCACCAGGTAGAAACGACTTTGCAAACGTGGACGTAATGGACGCCAAAAAGTCAATGACCGCGTACACAAACATTGCCAATTTGACCGCGGATTGCATATCGGCGTGCGTCTTGTTCTTTTGGTAATGTTTGAGAACTCGCTCCGTCATGTCCGACGCAAAATTGGGCGAAAGGTTTGTCAAATAGTCCACCGCCGCGGACAGATGGGCAGCGTTGTCTGTCACATTGGCAGGATGTCCTGGTGCAGTCATCATTTCTTTCAACGCAGAAAGAAACTGATCCACTTGCTCCGCCGCAGTAATGGTTGCAAAAATGCCTTGAAAGTTCGCCAAGAAATTTTGGCCTTCGCGTCGGTCTGTGGCCGTCAAAGACCGCGTCTTGATCTCCAACTGATGCGCCGCGTTGGCCTTTTCCGTGCGCAAGCGATCAATTCTGCGGCCAAGCTCTTGCAACTGCAGTGCCCGCGCTTGGCGACGCGCCGTCACCGCCTCGAGAAGAGCGCTTGCAGCCGCTTGCTTCCGTGTCACCGACTCCTCGAGAAACACATCTTCGGGCAACAGACTCAAATGAGAGGCAAAGTTGCTCAAAAACTCGTAATCGGGGTGCGTACGAATCACGTCGTTTCTCTGCAAGACTTCTTGCACATAGTCTACATCATACGGAGGTTTGAGAGGATTGTCTCGGTCCGCAGGATCGAGGTATCCGTCTTCCGTAATAGGAGGACCAAAGAGAGCAATGGTACCAGGACCAGGGTGTTCTGGAGGCTGAAATCGCAGCGTATGTTGATCCCTATCGAGACCAATCTTTGGAGGACGGAATCGATCCGATCTCTTGGATAGAGAGGATGACTCTGTATTGCACGAAACGCGAAACCGATCGCCATAGTCGGTCGTGTAAATCTCATGCTCCGATTTCGGTACGAGGGAATAAGCACGAGGAAGGGATGGTTCGTCCGTCCACCGGCAACGACGATCGATACGTGGATCCAAGTGCAATTCTTCTTCTTCTTCATCTCCGTAATAGCCTGCGTGAGGTTGGTCGTCGTCCTCGTCGTCTCCAAACGCATATTCCTCGTGCTCTTGTACTCTGTCCTCGACTCGGTCCTCCTCCTGCATCATCCTTTGTATATCTTCGTTATTGTAGGTGCGTCGACGACGCACGAGGGCGCTGTGCATAGAAGCATCAAAGGAGACTGTGTCTCTCTCGAGATTTCTTTGTTTTCTGGCGGGTGTTTGTGTTTTTTCTTGTTCCCATGCCTTTTGCGCCAGTCTTTTGCGCAAGTTCGCGCGGCGACTCATGGAAGTGGGAAATGTCTGTGTGTATCTTTTGGAATAGGACTAGGACTAATTCTGAAGCTGTCTATGTATTTTGGGCACACTAAAGGGCCAAACTATTGTCAATAAAATATTTTTATTTTTTATTGCTGCGGAAGACAGGCTTTTTTTTTTCTTCTTGTCGCTATCCCTGTAGAAACCTCTCTTGTTCGTTCTCGTTCTCTCTCCCTATTTGCCCAAAGACTAGAAGAGATGAGACGAGACGAAACTTATCCAAAGGACCTTCGGTAGCTGATGTGGACACTAGACGGGGTGTGGAGTGCTGCTCGTGCCAAAAACGTCTTGGAGATACCATCCGAAGGTGTGAACGGATCTGACAGGTAGACGTGCTTCTTGTCCCGCTTGGTTTTGAGCCGCACGATTTCCCCCGATTCGTCTTGGTACGAGGAGTGTTTCGGGGGCGCTTCCGTTGCAATGCGTTCGAGACGACCGGTCTTCGGGTAAAATCTAAACTGAAAGCGGTCCTGCGATTCTTCCGCACTCTTGGCATCCTCAAAGGGGGGAAGAGATTTCCAGATTTTGTGCCATGCGGGTTTGCGATGCGTGGAAACCTCTTTGTTGAACGCGGGAGATCGATCCATCCAATGCTCCGACGGCGTCTGCATAACCCAGCGGAAGGAGCCGCCCGTGGTAATCTTTCTAGCGGATTGGTTGCGAAAGTTTCGTCCGTCGGGAATGATAATTACAAAGTGGAATTGCTTCGGGACGCTGGACTTGGGGTGCGCCTTTCCGGCCCCAGCTTTCCCACTGGCGTGCTCCTTGAGTAGAATGACGTCGGCGTAGTCGAGGGCGTCGGACACAGCCCTTTTCATAAAGTCGCGCTCGTAGGGCTGAAGTTTCTTGTCTTCGCCAGACAAGACAGGATGCGGGACAGCCGATTCAAATACGGTCTCTTGTTCCCCCTCGTCGTGCTCACCACTCTTACGGCGAGCCGCTTCTTCCTTCCAAGCGCGCTTTCCTCCTTTCCAAGCGCCCTTTCCTCCCTTCCAAGCCTGCTTTCCTCCCTTCCAAGCGCCCTTGCCCTTTTTACGGAGTTTTTTCAGACTGTACTCTCGGATCTTGACGTTCACCGCTGCAATCGCGTCAGGCAAAAACCCGTCTCTGTCGGTCAAGTTTTTTTGCACAAGCCTGCTGTTCGTCTCCGTGTATGGTCTTGGTGAATGCGTAAGGAGCAAGGCAGCCGTCATGGCCATGATCCTCAACGTCATTTGGAACGTGGCAAAGTTCCCGGAGCCAAGGGTAAGGCCTCGGATCGCCCGGAACATTTTGTCGGCTTCACGTTTTCCGCGGGCTTCGAGATACTCGTTCATCATTTCTCGTGCAATCTGGTTTTTAGTATCTACGGATGTACGCTGTTGTGTCGGATTGTCCGATGCGTATTGAGACAGTCGGATCGCGTAATTGTTTTCGCATCCTTTGACAACGTCTTTGAGCAACTTGAACTCGTTTGGCGTCGTGATCTTGGCCACCTTGCGAAAGAGTCTGCGGGCAAACTTTTTAAATCTCCCGCGCCGTCCTCGGCGAACACGAGCTTTGCCAGGAACGTCGTACTCCAAAAACTCAGGGTCGAATTCCTTTGTGAGGGAGCTGCTGTCAATCAGGTTAAGCATCAGGTGAGAAAACTCGTAAGCCCTTTTTCTCTCTTCCTCGTCGAAGTACCCACGAGGCGCATTCTTAATGATGGAGATGAGAATGGCAACGGTGCACTGAAAGCCCAAATTAATCTCGCCCTCGAGCCTTTTTCCTTCGGGACTCTTGAACCAGGTGATAATCTTGAGCACAAGGAGTTCTGCAACACTCTTGGTCTCTGACTGCGACTTTTGGAGCGCACTGGTGGCCAGTGTGGCAAACGCAACGGCACGGACCATCTTGTAGTTTCGTGTAATCGCGTCAAGATCTGTGTCTTCTAGAGCGCCAATGTCTTCTTCCTCGTGCACTCTATCACTTACAGGGAAAAAGGACGTTCCGTCGGCGTCGCTTTCTTTCTCGTCGTCAGTCTTTTCCGACTGATTGCGCTTATACGCGTTGGTGGCGACCTCCGCGACTTCGTCAAACGCTTCCTCTGCACACTGAGAAATCACGCTGGAAACGGCGTCGTCCGAGGATGCGTGCTTCAGTTGACTGTGCAGTTCCGAGAGGCCGGAAAAATCTTCCTCGGAACCGATGCCCGCAAAGTGCTTGCATCCTTGCGCCATGTCACAGTCGAAATCCATGTAACCTTTGGTGCAGCGCGTGTGGTCCGCATGGATCGTTCCCATGCAACAGCTCTCCAACGTATCCAAGACGGTGTCTTGTCCCTTCCTCGTGCTCAAAAACTGGAGCATTTTAGCCGGGTGCTGACTGTTGCTTTGGACCGCCTGCATCGCAACAGAAGTAAGGACGCTGGTGGTCTTATGCGCTGCATCAAACTGGCCAAAGTCCTCTTCGGAGTCATCGTCAGAATACTCGTCCTCGTACAAGTCATCTTCCTCCACGGCGACGCGTTGTGCTTCCGACGAGAGCTGTTGGCTCTTAGAAATAACCGTAATCAAGTCGGACGATTCCTCTTTGCCCGCATCCTCGTCGACTAGTGCAGGAGAATAGGGACTCTTTTTGTCCGAGACGATTCGAGGATCCGCTCTCTCCTTCCCTTTGGTAGATGGCTTGCGTTCTTGCTCTTCGAGCTCCTCTGTGCCGCTGAGAGCTTTGGCGAGACTGATTAAGCCTGAGTCAACTGTAGCACTCCGACCTCCAGATTCTCGAGCAAGTGATTCGCGAATCTCCTCTTCCAGCGAGATGTCGTCCTCTTCCGTATCGTAGTCCTCGAGATCGTCGTCCTCCTCGTATTCTTCTCCGGCGTCATCGTACTCTTCGCCCGAGAGTGACTCTTCCGAGAGTAATCCATCTACGTCACGCGTGCCTTTGTCAATAGTGCTAGTCAACTCGCTCTTTTGTTTTCCCATAGAGCTTTTGTTCTCCTGGAGATATTTGGCAAAACCCGTCTTGTTTCCTTCGGGACTGAGTCCGCGTGCTTCCAACCCGTCTGCCCAGTCGTTCCACATGCCTTTTCCTCGTGCAATCCAAGGGATTCCAGCGGAAGAGGCAATGTTTCTTGCTTCCACCTCGCTCATTTTTTTTTTTCTTTTTGATCGATTGCTTCGGTATGGGTCAGTCCTTCCGGGTTTCCCTTGGCAAGAGACGCAGTAGTTATACGCAAGGGTGATCTTAGCAATCAGCTCTAAGGTCGTTGCAATATTTTTTTTTTATTGATTTATTTTAAGACATACTTGCACATTTTTTTTTTGCATTTCTTCCGTCCCACGAAAGAACGCCAACAGGAAAAAAAAAAAGTAGAATTTCTTGTCTACATCTAATAGACACACACGCCAATGAGACAATAAGCGTCCGTAAATCATCGCAATCTATTCGTAAAGTGACAGAGAGAAGAGGCTATAGAATGCGCGGTCGCCGGGTTCATTTCAGTCCGGACACCGACGACCCAAACTTTTATGGAGCGGTTGAGCACGAGGATAGTGACGAGGAAGAACGGCGTGTCGCAGGAAAGATGGACTCTTACGGAGGATGGTCCGGCAGTGAAGAGGATGGACCGTACGTAACCGGCGAGTACGACACGGACGAAGAATGGGAACGCGTCATGGCATACGACGATGCGGGGGCCGTATTTGGGAGGAAAAAGAGGGGGAGGCGAAGAAGTGGTGCCACCAAGCCAGAGCCAACGCTAGAGATCCTTGCGGTTCAAGCCGAGGTTGTTGCCGAGGGTGTCTTTGCTGCGGTTACTCCTATCCTCAAAGGATTGCGTGGATCTAGGAAAAAAGGAAAACAAGAGTCGTTTCGCAACCTTGAAAGGATCAAGGATATACGGAGAGAACTCGATTCTGTCCGACGCGAGTTGGTCGACGTAGAGGAAGAACTTCGTCTCTGTAATGAAAAACTAAAGAAGGCCAACCCGGATGCGACCGCAGAAGAAGTGCGAGAACGTCTAGAGGACTCGGCCAAAGCGTTGGGCGACGTCGACTATGAGTTAGACGATACGGAGCAAGCTGTCACGACTCTCGAAAATCATATTATAACTGCCACGGAAGCCAAAAATGACATGATAGCAAGGAGTGAAAACAAAGCAAGCAATGTCATTCAGGATATAGCCGAGGGAAATATTCCGGCTTCGCCTCCGCCTCCATTACCTCCGCGGGATCCTATTCAAAAACCTCTTCCTCAGCCTCCTGCTCCAAAAACGCCACTGCCTGCAGATCAACAGAGTGTCATTGCAAAGGTCTTGCTCAGCGCGATAGAACGCCGCCGATCGACCATGTTCCAAGAGGAGCAAACCGAGGCAGAAAAAAAAGAGGAAGCACAAGCAGACCTTGAATGGAAACAAGAGGTCGCGGCGAATGCGCGAAGGAGAAGTCCCCGCAGAGAAAGGCGTCCTCTGATTCAATCGAATCGAACTCCCAGACCCAACCTTCCTCGTGGCACCTCCCTTGCGAAGCAAGGGAATGCTCGTGCTTCTTCATCATCCAAGGACGCGTTAGAGTCTCCTTCAAGTGTCACCGAAAAACTTGCCAAGACGACTGCAGTATCCGAGAAGGAAGAAAAAGAAAAAGAAAAGCAAGAGCACGAGGAGGAAGAAGGGGATTTGTTTTGGTAAATAAGACTTTCCTCGTGCACTACTTGCTGTTCCAATAAAGCAAACAGATTGAGCCAATATTTGTTTGGAGTAAAAAAAAACATCCATTATCAAAGAAAAAAGCACGGGGAAGATAGAGAGAGAGAGAGAGAGAGAGAGAGAGAGAGAGCAGAACACACCGTGCTGCACTCAAAAGGGAGCATAGCGATGAAGAGGAAAGGACGCACAGAGACAGACCAACAGAGGAGAAAGAGACCTGCCTTCTCTCCGATCAACGAAGAGCTTTCGATCAACAAGAAGATTCCCTACGAGCTAGTTCAGTATACACTTACAGAGTACATTCACCCTGCTTATTCCGAGATTGCGCGGCTTGTGTGCAAAGTGTGGAACGATCACCTTGTGCATGTTATTCAAGTACGCAAGGAGCACGAGCAAAAGGTGAAAAACAAGATCAGAAAATGGGCGCGCAAGTTTCAGCCCTTTGAAAATGCTCTTGCTCTGGAGCAGCGGTGGGATTCGCATCTCTTTGGGATCACTCCGGTGGACAACCGCAAGTTTATGGAGATGGTTGTCAAAGTTTGCTCCGAATACACCCGTGGAGAGAGCCAATTTCTACAAGGAGTAGAAAATTTGAAAAACGGCGGAGTCGCGAAACACGAGTCGGAGGACGACAGAGGCCAGTTTTTCCTGGAGCACCTACGGTATCGTATGTTTCCATCAAAGACTACGTGCGATTTCGTATCGGCAGAGGCAGGATCGTTTTCTCTGGTGAAATGGTTGCACGAGAAGGGCTATCCTTTGGGGATTCTCTCCTTGTATTACTTTGTGGCGCAGGACAACGTAGAAGCTCTAAAGTGGTGGATCGATGCGCATGACTGGCTCAATGTCTACGGAGTGCTTCTTTTGGCACAAGGCACCGTGGCAAAGTTTTCGAGCATAAGCTGTGGCAATTACTTTATGAAGCTTTGCCGAACCAAGGGTTCCCATGGCCTCTCCCATGTTTGCAAAGAGCCTACGCTGCGCGAGATGTTTGCCTCTGCGGCGATTCAGCACGGCAATCTCAACTTCTTGAAGCACACGATTGGCGAGTTTATGGACAATCCATTTTTCTTGTCCTCGCATTCGCATTTCATGGATGAGGCAGCTCGCCAAGGAAAGTTGGACATCTTGCTATGGTTGTCCAAATCTGGCATGCAGATGCCGCATATTGTGTCCATATTCCTGAAAACGATGCAAAATGGACACAGCGCGGTCGTGGACTGGATGCTCGAGTACAAGATGCCGTACTTGCGCAAAGTCTTGTTTGACTCAGAAAGCTCTGGATTTAGGGAGTATGTTGAAGTGCAGACCATGGAAGGAATGGTCGTGAAGACGATCCAGGTTATGGAGAAACACGCCATCTTCGTTATGCGACGCAGCAGCTTTCAGAGAGTTGTAGCGTCACGTGGTTACCAATCCGCCCAAAAGCATATCGAGATGATGGAATATCTTATGGACCGCATGGGAATGAAAAAGGTCGATGGATATTCCATGGTGTACGAAGACTTGGCGTATTCCACTGCACTCTCTCATTTTGCCTCGAGGGGATGGATGGAGGAACTAGCGTGGTTGAGGAGCAGAGCCGAACCGTGGGTCTCTTTTCGCTCCGCTCTCTACCACGAGAAATGGGATGTGTGTACTTGGTACCTTGAAGAGGCGCCTGTGTCCGAGATCACATGGGAACGACATTGGTACTCGGCGGCGACCAAAGCGGGTAAAGTCAGCTTTCTCAAAAAGGCCTATGCACGAGGATATCGTAAAGGTTTTGGAGTCGTCGTTCCGATGGCAATGGTCACAGGCAACTTGAAAATTATTAAGTGGGTGTGGAGTCAGCGCACTGTCCACTGCACGAAAAAGGAAGACTGGACTGTGTGGAGCGCGTACACCAAATGGTCGCAATTTCTGTCCAAGAGCCTGTTTGAATGGTTTAACACACACGTCGCGATAGATCCAAACGTCGAAGCGGTTAACTCGGGAGACTTTATACGTCTCGCAAATCACTATCCAGAGTGGAAGACCATTGTCACCTCTTTGTGTAACCAAGAGGGTACGCAGCAACGCACATGCGTCGCCACTATATCGGCACAAGTTAAGCGCGGTAGGAAGATTCTTCCCACGCTGTAAGAATAAACGTAAACGTAAACAAACTCCGAGGAAGCAATGCATTTAATGGATGGATATTTCTTCGACAATCACAGTGCCTGCAATCTCGCAATCCTCCACCTCGTGCTCTTTCACCTTCTCTGCGTAATGGTGCGAAGCACATTTGGGCGGTCCCTCGGGCCAGTAACAGCAACAGTTTCCAGGGTCTGGGACTTTCTTGTCGATGCAATAGCTCGCGTGAAGCGTGTGTCTCTGCTTCTCAGCCCAGTCCTCTGCATCCCCTTCGTTCTCAAAATACTTGCCGCCGTTGTTGTACGTCGTGACCATGTACACCATACTTGTCTCGCGTTGTTTCTTGGCTCCGCGGGGGACACTTTGCTGGAAATCTGTATTTCGCAACGGGATTGTGCCCGCTGTGGTGGAAAACCGCCATGTCTTTTTAGAGATTTTTTTTTTTTTTGCCTCGCTTCACCAATAAAGAGGTACCACTTTATACTCTCCTTCCTCGTGCTCTTTTATAGGCGTGCGTTTTGTCTCAATTTTCTCCCATGGAATCTCAACATCGTATCGGCGTTTGTATTCGAGAGTCGCTGTGATTGCATTGTGATCGCTCCTCATGGAACCCTCAAAGGATGCTGAGCTGTAGTTTACAACTTTAAGCTTGGCGCTTCCAATACGATCTCCTCTCCACAATATACGATCACAATAACTTGCTACACGTTTTTCGGTATCATAGGCCTCTTGCATTCCTCCCTCTCGAAGTCCTAGCAAGTGGTCTGTAGCACGAGCACTAGCGGACTCCGGAATCGGCTTCAATTTGCAGCTTTCTACGAAAGAAGTTCCTTCATCGTTGACACCCTCGTGGTATCCCTTGAAGACACGGCCAGTTCGTATTCCTTCAGTCAGTTGATCTTTACCAAGCATACGATAATTGAGGTCTCCCATCCATAAAACTAGAATGTCGTTGGATTGGAGTTGCGGAGCTGCCTTGAGAGTCTTACGATAAGCCGCGTCCCGGCCGCGTATATTCTCTTCACCTTGAAATGGAAAGTGCGATGCTACCACATAGAGTGGCTTGCCATAAAGGAACATCCGAATAACGATGGATCCCTTGGTGCACGTACGACTGGCTCCAAAACACACTTGGGTCACTTTTTTCGGTGGGCTGGTTGCCTCAGAACTGCTGTCATTGAGGACATAAATGCTCACATTTTGACTGAAATCACGTCTGAAAAGCCGCAACAAAGTCTTGAGAGTAAAGGTGTAGCGCGTGTATCCCTGGAAAACAGCTTGGTCGAGCCAATCTCCAAATGCTTTATGAAACTCGTTCTTGGTGTTCCACTCCTGTAGAGCAAGGATCACAATTCTAGGCGGGTAATGAGGATCGTTGGCAGTGGCCATTGCTGGTGGACGTACAGCATCATATACCCAATCCCTCCACGCCAATCCATCCACATTGGCAATGGGACCGGTCCACTCGCTACGAGTTTTTCTCGTAGCTCGTCCAGCCGTGTTCCATGTAACGGCTAAAATCCCTTCTTTCTCTGCGACAAAGACCGACGTCTTACGTCCCACTAGAGTAGCACGAGGAGAAATATCCGTCTCTTCGTCCAGGAACCAGTCGTCCAGACCTTTTCCCGCTTCGTCGTGCTCCATTTTTTTTTTCCTTTAGGTTACTTTGCTTTCCTTTTGGTTACTTTGCTTTTGGAAACAAGTCCTTAATAAATAGGCATTTCACCCAACAAGCCTTTATTTTTTTTCTCCCTGGGAACAATTTTTGGTTTGTTTGTACGTGTTTAGTGCGCGAGAAAGGGTATTAGGGTAATAAAAAAGAGAGCGAGTGCACCGATGGAGGCCCCACGCACAGAGTCTCTCGAAGACTATGGAATTACAGACGACATGCTCTATCAGGACTACTTTCCTTGGACCTGGAAAGAGTCTCTGAATGTTGTGGCCGAGAAAGAATTCGTACAGGCGATGAAAAAAACGCTTACAAAGGATTTTTTCGAGTTGACCGAAGAAAAGCGGCAAGAGGAGGCAAATCGCATAAAACACGAGAGATCAGAAATAGAGCTGAGACACCTGCGGCTCAAATTTGGTGGAAGACAACATGCGTCACTCAAGAAGCTGCGAGAAGCTGTACTAAAAGAAGTCCGAGAGGATCTTAAAGGCACCGACCCTGAAGGACATCTTCGAAACAACCCCTTTATTGAGATCGCAGCCAAATTTGTATGGTATACTGGAGGACGGCGCGCTGTGCACCTTGGACAACCATGGGGCACGTATATAAGCATGTCGGAATTGTATGCTCGGTTGCGCGAGATCTTTTCAGCGGTGCACGACAATACGAACCCGCCTATAAAATCGGCAACACAAACGCGCCAGTTTGGACCTGCTCAACTCTTTACGCAAGTATTCTTCGTGCTGAGAAAAGAGAAGACGTGGCTAGAAGAAGAAAGGACCAAGTGGCCAGAAACGGCTCAAGCAGAGCACGAAAGGAGACTAAGTGCAATCGCTTCCTACATTACGGGAGTCAAAGTAGAGTTGGAAAATGCGTATGCTGGCAACCAGGCGGGCTATGCGCGAGTGAATGCCTTTGCCGAAGACTCGGCTCTTTCGGGACTACGACTCTTTTTCAAAGGGATTGTATGGAGAGAGATGGAAATAGCAACGATCGAGAAGGACACAGCAGAAAGAGAGCGCGATTGGGAGGCAGTCGACACGTTCAAAGAGACGATCCAATGGCTCAAGGCTTCGTTGCCAGAGATCGGGGATGTCTCTAAAGAGGAAGCCATAATGGAACTCAAAAGGATTATTAACGACGGCATTACGCGGACAGCTAAAGAATTGCGGAGAGTTCTTGGGATTGCCATGATGTTGCAAGATATCCTCAATCAAATGCTCTTTGCTGGAAAACCGTTTCATCAGGCCATGAGGCAACAGCAAAGAGCATTGTTCCAAAGTGTCCCCGAAGAAGAAGAAGGAAAAGCACGTAAAAGAGTCACGTTCGATCCACCAACGCTTCCGATACCAGAGCCAGAGCAAGCACCAGAGGGGATGACGCGGGAAGAAGCAAAGAGATGGGGAAAGCACAGAAGGACAGAAGCCAGGATGCGAGGCTTGGCAGACAAGCTTGAACTCTTATTTTTCTAAAACAAAAAATGAATGTAAATTCCTTTTTAATTTTGCAAGTATGCGCACGCTTTATTCCTCGTCGGGCCACAAATCGTCGTTGCATATATCGCAAAGACAGGAAACCATCTTACCGGTGACGTCGGTCTCCATCGAGCCCATCTGGAGCGTACACCACTTGCTGCAATACGTGTCACTGCAATCCGTACAGCTCGCAAACATCTCTCCGATCGGCAACCTCTTGGAACAACGATCACATCCTGTAATCTTGCTTGGGTCCTCCACGACATGCTTGAGCGTGGGCATTGTGGTTTGCAACATCTTCACGACAACATCGTACATGTGGTCCGATATCTGCTGCTCTGTTTTCTTCTCCCCCGCAGGCTCCAAACTGAGTGTTGCTCGCGGGTCTTTTTTGTTCGTCATCTTTCTGTCGTCAAAATGAAAAAAAAAATTTAATGTAAAATTAAATTTGCACCCAAATTTAATTTTACATTAATTTTTTTTGGCATGACAAAAAAAAACAGTGTCTCTCGCGGAAGCGACGCACACGCCCCCACTCACTGTAAAAAGAAAGAAAAAAAAAAATAAATTAGTTGGACAGCCAGACAGAGGCGCTATGGAAACCACTCCCATCCCCCTGGATATTATCGTAGGCGCTCCTCCGTCCAAAGGAGGAGGAGAACAACAAGGAGTCGTTCCTCGTGCTTCTTCCGCTCGGCAAAAACGTAAACGTGTCGTACTCTCCCGCATCTTTGAATACGCCCCCGACGTGGTAGCCGACGAACGCGAAGCAGCCCGCCTCGTGCTCGAACTCATGGAGAAAAGGAGGAAGACTGGATCTCTGGGTAGGGGAACAACGTGCGCAGAGCACGAAAAAGGAAAACAAAGACTCTCCGAGGTTGCAGAAGAGATTGACGATGGACAGGACGACAATTTTTTCCGCGTGGCGGGTGTTGAGCACGAGGAAGAGGCCTACGTTATTTCTCCCTTGTATCCTTCCGCCTTACTAGAAACGGAACCGCAAGAGGATGAGTTTGCCGTGTTTCAACAAGCCGAGCACCAACACACAGGTCTCCTCGTGCAGACTCCCTCCGCTGTGCGCAGAGACTCGGAGGAATCCTCTTCTATGGAACAAGCGGAGGAGGAGGAAACGGACGTTGAAGGAGGCATGATTGCACCAGAGTCCTCCAATTACGATGCCCGACTGCTCTGTTCAGAGTCCAGGCGTATCCATGAACTGGAAGACCTGCGCCTGGACACGAGTTCGAAAGCAGGGATGGCTTCGAACTCGAGGATGATTGAAGCGGGACCGACGCACGGTATCAAGAGGGTCTGCAACGCGTTTCACCAAGTACCCGGAAGACCGAACGTGTATGCGTTTCAAGGCTTTTCGGGTACGGGGTTTGACGGATGCGGTATCCACGACGCTTGGAGCAATCCGGACCTGATTTCCAAGAGGGACGAGCATGTGCAGTCGTGGCAAGATGGATCGTACGATTACGTGATGCAAGGACCAGAGTACACGCCTGCCATGCGAAGAGACGAGATGACAAGGTTCATGGCGAAATCCTTTCAAGGCGTCCACTTTGCCAATACGACGCGGGAAGAGGCCAAGTACAAGCTGGACTGTCTTACGCGTCAGCTGAAAGAATACTGCGGCAAGCAGGCACTGCAGGAACGGGCCATTGACTCTTCTCGGATTGTCTTGTGGCAGGGCGATCCCCAGCCCAAGATTGTCTTTCTCTTCAAAGCGCCGACGAACAAAGTGCTGATTTCTTCGGACTACGATCTCTCGCACAAATGCGGAGGGAACCACCTGGGAATCCTGCAAGGAGCACTAAGAGAGGCGCTCGAGGAGATTATCACCGAGTGTTATCGACAGTCGTACGACGAGCCTATTTCTTGGCAGAGGTTGCGCGAGTTTGTCTACATGATGATTCCCATGTGCTGTCAAGATACGCACAACAAACATATAGACACGAATGAAGGAGGAATCGCTCTCCTCTACGGCGTGCCCATGTACGATCCGACGGGATGGGGCAAGCACTCCATTGACGCGTACGGATGTACCGAATACGACACCGATTACACGTCCTCGGTTCGAGACAAGAATGCACGAGGAAGCAACAGACAAAGAAACAACACGGCTTGGACCTCGGCGGCGCAAGAGTTTCCTGACAATGTCCTCGAGCTGACTTCTTTTTACGTGCAAAAGGCGCTGGACCTCATGTCGCCCATGGTTGTCATTTCGATGAACAAGTTCCTCACCAAGTACCTCAACAGCAATCTGGACGCCAAGATGCTCCAGTGGGCACGCGAGGTTCGCCCCAACAAATGGTTCCGCGTCAATCTAATCTCTGCTCGTGCTGGTTCGCTCAAGAGGAAAAAGGACGACGACGCACCGCGTCTAATCCAGTACGTCGACCCGGAGACGGGCGTGGTAGTCTACCAAAGAGCGGATTGCTTTGGCATTCGTTCGTATCACCCCTTCTATGTGGAGTCGAACCGCGAGACGCTCTTGCCGGGGGTGCACCAGACGATGAAGATGGTGGTGTCCCGTATTTTCCGAGAACTCGAGATGCGCGACATTATTTCGGGCAAAGGGCACGCTCTTTCCAGGTTCTACGTCAATCCGATGAAAGCGATGCGTACTGGGGAGATTCTGACGGATGGTACCAAAAGCACGAAAAACTTTCCGAGCAAAGCTCGCTGGCTCTCTGGAAACTTGATTTGTCGAGAGGCGAGCTCCGAACAAGTCCAGAGACTGCGCAACGAGCACCACATTATTGACTTTATTCACGTGTGTGACTGTCCGAGCGCTTCCAAATGCAAGTGTATGCCAGAAATTGGACAAGTTATTCGGAAAACGTGTCGAGAAGAGGAAGAAGGCGGCGAGCTTCGAGTCAAGTGGATACACTGCTCGCACATTGGATGCCTGAAGCGCATTCCGAGTGGAAAATGCGAAGCAGAGTTTCCACCGAAACTCCCCGCCGTATTTTTCACTCGGAATGCACACCTCTGGCCCACGCAGTGGATCGACTCCTATGTTCGCGTCCGAAAGGACAATACGATGGCCCTCCCTCGATTGATCGTTCGTACACTGGACGAGTATCATAGGTTGTTTCAAAGTGGCCTCGACTCGATCCGCCTCTTGGTCAAAGAGTCCCAGGATCGATCCACCAAGCTCAAGGAAACGGGAGGAACCGAGGAAAATTGCGTGATAAACTCGCGCTTTGCCGTTCGAAGAGAACTTAGCAAGTTGGAAGAGGACATCCCGTCTCTGTTTACCAAGCGCGCCATTATCGATTGCACGCACAAGTGCGGAGACGACTCGGTGGACGTGGCCGTGTACGTCTCCTCCATGATTGAAACGACGGAGCGCGTCCTCTATCTATGCTACATGAAGGACTACCTCGAAGGGAAGCGACAGGGGATCGCGGGCTCCGAAAAGCCCAAGATTCAGCGCACGAGGAAACGGGCCAAAAGTGGTGGCAAGCTCCTTACTCCGGCTGAACAGCTTCCCTCGGTCGGAAGGATCATCGGGCACGTGATCAAAACACACGCGCCCTACATGGAACGGTTGGAGCGCCAACGACCGCCCCTCGTGCTCGAAGAAGACGGAGAAGAAGAGCACGAGGAAGAAGAGGAGGAATGGGGTGTGTTTGAGTGGACGGAAGCGTTGCACGAGGTGGTCAGAGAGGCGAAACGTTCGTACGATCTTGGGAAAAGGGAACTGAGTGATTTGTCTCCGTAAGTTTACTTCCAGTAGATACGATCAGTACATTTTTCTCCCTCTTCGAGACCAAACGCTCTCGATCCAGAGAGATTTTCCCTGACGTCACAACTTTGCGTCCAGACAATCTGGCAATTGTCCGTGTTGTATAGAGTGCCCAATGATTTTCGAGACAGGGCATTACAGGATAATAATGTAGTAGTGTGTGTGTCGTAATGAGGTTTCCACTTTACTCCAGGACCTAGTGACGTGCCATCGTAGTAACACCTTTGGTGGACAAGAGTCCAACAGGGATAATTTTCCATAGTTTCTTCCCAATCGAGCCAATCGTTCTCGTACGCGGCCATTTTTACTCTTCTTTGCGTAAATCGCTTGAAATGTGGCTCTGTTCAAAAAAAAAATGTCTTTATTTTTTACTTGTCCTTTTTTTCACCTTCTCCTTCCTCGTTCTCTTCGTGCTCTTCCTCTTTTTCGTGTCGTCTTCTTTCGGCGAGTTTTTCGTGTCGTCTTCTTTCGGCGAGTTCTTCGGTCCATGCATCGCATCCTGGCTTGCAGCGTTGCCACTCTCCGCACTCGGGGCACGTGCCGGGGCGATCGAGGAATACGGCCAAGTAAGGAGGCATGTACGGAGGAGACGCTCGAAGTTGTTCTTGGTCAAAGTCTTCGTATTCTTGGGCCAGAGGAAACTGTTGTAGAATGCATTGCCGGTTAAAGTGGACCTGATCCATGGCGCGCAAGTAATACCATCTGTTCGTGCGATGGAGAAAGCGCGTAGATTGGTAAAGCATGAAGATGGCCCAGAAGAGGAGAAAGAATAAAGCAACGGCAACAAATTCAAAACAACAAAACATTGTTATGTCTCGCTTTGAGCGACTGCGCGCGTCTCCGTTTATTCTATAAGGAGAATGTTTTTTTTGCACAGGGGGACTCTGAATTCTTGTACAAGGCAGGATAAACAACCGGTCTGGCCTTCATGTCGTCCTCTTTGGAGCACTCCGAGTTTCCATACAACATGGTATGCAATCTCGCTTTAGTGAACCATACCCATTCCTGGTATTGAAGGGCGCTCAGGGAGAACTGCATAAATGCGACCGCATCATCCTCTTTCGAATAATAAAAATTCACGGAAAGGGTGTAGATGTCTTGCCACGGAACGTTTGGAACGTGTCCTTTCGCGGTAAATACAAGGTAATCCTTTAGCATAAATTCGTCTCCCGATTCGCACGGTTCCATCTTGCTGCAGTCTGTGGACTGTATCTCTAGGAGGTGCCACGTAGGTAGTATCTGCATTCCAGACGGCATTGCAGATAGGTGTCCAATCGAACCCACGTCTCCAGCTATCCTGTATTCTCCATCCAGTTTGAGTTTCAAGTGTTTGTCGATCGTGTTGAAAGAGGCGACAAAACGAATCGTTTCTGGACAGATTTCCTCTACAAATCCAATGGTAAACGTCTTACGTGGCGTTGAACCGTGGCTTGGCATTCCAGAGTCTGGGTCTTGCGTCATCAGTGTGGTTGATCCCATATAAACTATATTGTCCTTTGTGGGTTTCCACACAAATGGATATGTGTATTCCTCGCGCTCCTCTGCAGATTTTTTCAACTCCTCTTTTGGCGTCCTGAACATCGCGTCGACCTCTTCGTGCACGAAGAGAAGTAAAACACACGAGACAAAAACAAAAACACGCAACAATCATGACAACGTCGCAGAGACGCAACATTTTTTTTTTATTTTGGCTTGTCACCCTTCCTCGTGCTCGACCGGACGACAAATGCTGAAGCTTCCCTTTTTGGCACAAACGCTGCACGTTACGCCTATGATATACCTGGTCACCTTTGTAAATGCTGGGTAGTAACCTCCGCCACCTCCGACACATATGGCTTCAAAATTTTCGGAGGACAAGGACCCTCCTCCATTTTTGGCACACTCTGCAGCAACCTTCAGCATATCGTTTTTCGAACAACAAGAACGCTGTGTCTCCTTCTCTACCGTCGCGTTGTCCGACATGGTCGTCGCGTTGTTGTCTCGTTGAACGTTGGTGAACTCTCCCCCATTTTTTGTTTCAGTGAATTTTTATTTTTTACACGATTGTGTTTTCGCGCCAGGGCATTCTTCCGGGGAGAGAGGCACTTCTACTGCGTACTTCTCGCATCCGTTCCTTGTCTTCTTTGGAATAGCGGTACAGGATAGAGATTTTGGTTCCAGACATCATGTACTTTCCAAACTCAAAGAGCAAAACCTGGTTCTTCGTATCGAGGTTGGTCAGCGTGATGGATCCCATGCACTTGTCCTCCGTGACGTCTCCCAGCACGGCAAGATTTTGCATCATTCGGTACTTAAACGGATTGTCTTCTTGCAGATCATCTCTCAGCTCGTCAAACGCGATTACCCAGCGGTCTATCACTCCGGTGTACTCCTCCTCGGTTAGCTTCACGCAGAGCTCGTGCGCCAGAAACATCCTTGGTTCGGGTGCGTGCGTAAATTTGTACTTGTTTAAGAGGTACTGCTCTCTGAATTCCGTCGTGGAGGGTTCTTCGTCGTCGTACTTGCATTCTGTGTACACGGCACATCCTCGGCGAAAATAGTAATTCGGGTACTGGGCAAGGTCAAACCAGCGATTTCCTTTCTTGTTGGTGAACGAGTTGTACACCTGTACATACTCTGGAAGCTTGAGTCTGAATTCTCGAAACGCCTCGGGTACCACCCGAGTCCACCTGGAACCGATGCAGAAGACTTCCCACTCGGACAACATCAAGCAGTTGGAAAAGTCAAAGCTGTCCTTGGTGAACGCGCGACAATAGGACCGAGCCCTCGTGACCATTTCGGAAAACTCCTCTCTCTCGTCTGAGGAAATATCCTCTCTCTCGTCCGAGGAAATTTCCTCTCTCTTCATCGCGCCAAGGGATTCGTCTCTGTGTCTCGCTGTGCACGAGAAAGTGTTTTGTGTAGAATAAACGGGGTCTTTGTTTTCGACGTCAGCGAGATGGAGAAAGCGAGGAAGAGGAAGAGAAAGACAAACGCAGTCGTGCCTACGGAGAGGCAGGAAGAAAAACTTCGATCCATCGCGCAACACTGGATTGATTACAGTAAAAAAAAGATTCCACAGCCGGATTTGGAGAATGTCTTTACTTTGGAAATACCGGATTTCGTTTCTGGAAAGATTACCTTTCAGAAAGTAACAGTGGACTTGGAGAAGAAGACATTGAGTCCATTTGAGCCTTTCAGCTTTACAACATGTTTTTTCTGTTCTGTTGTGTACGATGGACCATTAACAAATATTCCGTACAAAGTTGCGAGAGTAGGACGGACAAGGAAGATATGCCCGTCTTGCGTAGCGGATTTCGGCACCATGATCAAGGATATGCATTTGGAGGAAGAGGGCGAAGAAGAGGCTGTTTAATGAGTAAAGAGGACGCGCGACTTCCAGTCCAGCGCGAAAAACACCAATCCCGCCGCAAACCCAATCGGTGCAAAAATAAGGACAAAGACATGGAGGCTGTTCTCGTGCAGTCTGCCCGGTATCTCACAGATCCCCGCGCCATGATGAAACTCTAGGTCCCAATCACAATGTACATGCGGGTGATAATAATAGTACCCTCCGTAATAAGGATCGTAATAGTAATAGTAGCCCACCGTTCGAGCACGAGAATGAGCCGTCTGTACCTCCTCTTCCTCGTGGTGTAGTTCGTACTCGACTTGTTTCCCTTGTCCTTCCGCTACTGTCTGCTTCTTGCCTCGAGTGACCGCAGGACCAGGAGACAATGTATCGGCACTCGTGACCGTAATCAAGGCGACGTTCCGAGAGTCTGACGCACGAGGAGAGGATGAAGGCTCTTTACAAAGCGGTGCTTCCATTTCGTTGCGTTTGTTCTTTTTGTGTGCACCGCGGTTTCCATGGCTCCGCAGGTGCTTCGTGGGTTCTTTGTTTGTCTCGTCCTCTACTGGAATGCACTTCTCACTATGTCTCTTTGTCTTGTTCTCCTCCTCTTCGTGCTTATCCACGCTTTTGTCGTCGATGCCAAAGGATTGGATCAATTTAGCGTACGGTCCGAGGTCTTGCTCGGAATCTTTCCGTTCCACTTGTACCAGAATCTGTGCGTGCACGAGGGAGGGGACGTCGGGAGGTCCCAGTACACTCGCCGGAAAACAAAGCTTGGTGGTAAGACCCGATTCTGAAGGGTACACGTCCACTTTGTTTTTGTTTTGTGGGTTCTGTGCGTCGTAGACAAGTTCTTTGCGAAGGGAAGAGTGCTTGCTGAAACATCCCGTAGAGCGAGGGCGTTCACCGTCAAAGTGTTGCACAAAGCTGTGTGGCATTACGTCTTCTTGCGCTTCTTTCTCCTTCCTCCTCGTGCTCCAATCAATTGTTGGAGGAGATTTTTCAAAGTGGGGAAACGCGCCGGTGACTTTATCTGCGTGGGCTCGTGGGTTCTCATTCTTATCGGAAGAACACATCCACAACAAGTCGACAGAAAAGCGAAGAGGAATTGACTGAAACAGCACCAGCCTGTTTTGCTGCGCAGTCACTCGAGATTTTTCTTTTTGTTCGTCGTCCCATAGAGAATCGACGAGCACGAGGGAGGGATTGATCATCACGGTAACACACATGACGTCGCCTTCGTGAAATACGGGATACGGACTCGGATCGGGATGGTCCACCACGGATCTGTGCTGATTTGTCTCTGTTTCTTTCGAGAAAGTGACCATTCCTCGTGCATCTTCGCCGTTGCTGCCCTCTTGTTTGGTGATCGTCATAACCAGTTGGCGCTGCGTGTTGCACCGCCGATTGGGCCAGCAAAACGGCCTTATTTCGTCGGAGTAACCATTATCGTAAGCATCCGTCGAATCCATCAGACATTGCTGGTTGGATAGACAGTCTGCGCTTCCCTGTCGAAACCCGAGATCAAGCCAGGCTTGAGGCGGTGCACCTTCGGAGACAGAAGGCGGTGGATCTGATCCGTACGCTGAGCTGACGAGGATCAGTACGAGCAGAAAGACAATGCACGCGGCCAAGGGTGTTTTGCACGAGGAGGGGATACTGTCCATCGGTCGCAAAGGATCCACAGGCTTCCACGCGTAGTGGACTGCTTTCTTTCGTCGTGCTAATTTTCTTTGGCCAAGAGGGCGCACAGATTTTCTTTGTGCAGGCCTCTCTTTCTTTTGTTGCATCTATGGCTTCCCTTTGCTCTAGCTTTGTACCCTCAACTTTCCCAATGTCCCGTGCGTCATTCTTTTTTTTTTTTCTTTTTTAAAATTTGTCTTGTTTTGTTTTGTTTTTGCACAAAGGAGAGAAATTTTAAGAAAAAAAAATCAAGTAGCTCATTTTTTTTTTGTTTGGGTGAGGGGGAGGACGGATGCAGAAGGCTGCAAAAAAATGCAAATGAGCGCGGAGGAGGGATGCTCATCTCTTCGTTTAAAAAAAGAACTGAGCTAAATACACAAATACGTGGGATAGGAGATTAGGACTAATGAAAGAAGAGCTGCAGACCTCTCTGTCAAGAAAAAAGACTTGTGAAATTTGAATCCAAGGGATGGGGATTGACGACGACAATCCCGAGTTTTGGTTCGACCTGCTGGCGACAACCGCCTTCTATGCAATCCCCCTCGCCGTTGCACCGATTGGAAAAATCAGTCACATTTGCGACAAACGAGCGAAAATGTGTGGACATCCAATGGGCTTCATGCCGAGTATATTTGGCCTGGCATTCTTTGCTCTGGCCTACTTGGGACTCATGATCCCCGGCACGTTCATTCACGTGGATGAGGGCAAACCACGTTCGGACGACTTTTACGACGATGTCAACTGGATTGTCTTTTCCGTGGGCGTGTTGATGATGTTCTGGCCACACGTCTACACGATGGACTACTATTCTTCGAAACGGTGGAAGACGTACTTTTACTCTTCGTACCCGTTCATTGCTGGCATTTGCAATATCCTCTATTGGCTTATGCTGATTGCGGCTAGCCTCTTGATGAGTGTAGCCGTCGTATTTACGGGTATCGATCATCGCTGGGTCACGATGGGCGTCTACATTGGCTACACAGCACTTTTGATAGGTTCAAGCCTTTACTTTGCGCTTGAGTGGTTCTGGTGCGGAGGACTCTTCCGTAGATTCGCTGCCTATTACGAGGGATCCAAGACGGTAATCGAAATTGTCGTTATGATGGAAAGGGAAGCAGAAAAGGCGCAAAAGTACGGCGTCACGGTGGAATACAACCAACAATGGCAAGCACGACAGGGCCGCTACGGCAAGTCCTTCAAGCCTTCCAAAACGCAAAAAAAAAGGGGAGAGGGAGAAAGAATCTACTTATCATAGGCGTGCACGGTCCCTGACAAAAGCGCCGTCGCGCGAGGAGCACGAGGAAGGGGGGAAACAGGCTTTGCAAATCGTTTTTTACTTTGTTTGGAAAAAAATATTATAAAAAACAAAAAACAAAAAATTTTACAAAAAATTAAGGGTTGGTTCTCCTCGGTTGAAAAGGGTCGTCCACCGAGCGCGAAACAAGGCGTCCAACGACAGCAAGGAGTATCCCGATGTCTTGCAATCTATCTGAAAGTAATCGATCGTCTTTTTGAGGATGGAGACGCGTTGCGCAATGACACGCAGCAAGTGTTCCTCGTGCCTGGAAACTTGCTGAGCCCGTAGATGTTGTTCCATCTGAAGCTTCATCCTGTCGATAAATGCGAGCAAGTGCGCAATGGATTCGGACATGGAAGCTCGGTACACTTCGCCTCGAGAACATGCACCCCAGCAGATTGCCACCAACATGCAGGCCAGAATGCACGGGCGAAAGTGGTTGAAGAGTGTATCGTAAATGGCGGCGAGGGATTCTCGAAGGCAGGACTGGAGGTACGACGTGTTGGAGTTTTCTGCGTACGAGGTCGAAGTGAAGCAGTTTCGAGCGCCGAGAAAGAGAAAAGCCATTCGCCCCGAGATGGTCGGCAAGTAATGCGAATGGAAGCGAAGAAACGCGGGGGAAATGACACGATCTTGCTCGTGCTCAATATCCAGGGGGGTGCCTTCAAAAAAGTTGTACGTGTACAGGAGCTCCATGAATGGACAGTCGGACGTGCCCATAAGATACACCATCGTCTGATATCCCTGAAACATAGGATCGATCCCCTGCTCAAGATTCGGTTCGCAGAGCATCAGATGAAGCAGCATGATCCACACTCTGCCCTCTCCTGCAAGTTTTTCGGGCGCAATGATATGGAGTGCCATCCGTTCCCATTGTTGGCAGATAGCCAGCATGGTGCGAGCATTTGCAAATATTCCAGAAGAAAAGCGGAGCATGAGGGTGTCGTCTGAAATGTTCCGTACGCAGACTAGTCGAGTACACTCGGCACTCATCCACTCGGAGGCTGCGGCGGTGTTCCCCTGAAGTTTGGCGGACCATTCTTTGTCCAAGTGCGAGGCGTACACGGCCGATGCTTTTTCAAAGACGCGGGGCACGATAGGAATCCCTTGGTCCGTCATGTTTCTGCTGCTCGCTCTCTCTCCGCGGAATTTGAGGCTCTTTGAAGTAAGAGGGAGGACAAAAAAAGAGGGAGGACAAAAAAAAAAGGAATGCGCTAAATAAGAGGGAGCATTGTTTTTAAAAAAAAAAGGGGGGCCTTCCACCCTTTTTTTTTTAAAACAATGCACTCTCCTGTGGCACAGTCCTCTCAACTTTTAAAAGCAAAAGGGAAACAAAAAAAAAAAAAGAAATAAAGCTGGTACTAAACATAGAGCAATTGCCTTTGAAACAACAACGAACCTATCCATCGCCAGAGTAAAGTAGTCGCCAGACAAAAAAAAAGTATGAGTCGTCGAGGTGGTCCTAGAACCGAAGTGTTCGGCGGCGTGAGGACGAAAAAGATTGGAGCGGCAGAGGAAGAGGAGGCTGCTCGTAGACGTCATAGACAACAGGTCGGAGGCGCAGGCTTTGGAATGGGAGTGATCGGGGCAGGCGTCGCTGTAATTCTTGTGGTGACTATCGTTGGTCTCGGATACATTGTTCACATTGATAGCCACACGAACGACATCCACAAAACGCATCACTCGAAACAAGATGTCGGTTTCGATTGTGTCAAGGTGGAATTCAGCAGTCACGGAGGCTACGTCGTTGTTTTCAAAGGTAATGGAGCGTCGTGCGATGCTATTTGCTACGACGACGAGGAAGGATACTGTTCTACTGAATTTGACGGGTGCCACTCATGCACGCACTGCATCAGCGAAGCCAAAAACTGTTCAGGCCTTTGCCAGTATGCCAGCGATTGTCGCGAGATTAAGCTGAGACCAAGTCTCGCACAGGAAGTTACGGGATACGGGGATGACGACGACTTTGACATTGAATTTCAATGTCTCGGAGGCATCTGTATCGGGCAACTTGACCCACAGCTTGCGGAGGCCATCTACTTTCCGGAGCATACATCGCAGCACCTGGACGACGAGTTTTGCGAAGGTCTGTTGGATCGCAATGATTCGTATTCGCACGGATGCATCCTGAGTGGCGCTGTATACATCGACGACTGCCCACCGTGCAACTCTTGTTGCGAAAAAAGAGACACGAAGGCAATTTCTCTACGCAACGGATGTCCTGAGTGCAATTCCTGTTGCTACAAAAAAAGTGAACAAGAACAAGAAAAAGAAGAAGAAAGAGACGGGAGTGATCCTCACCACACGGAATTCCACAACTGCAAGTATGTGGCGGAGTGCGCCATTCACCGCAGGGAACCCATGGCGTCTCCCGCATCGCGCTGCGATATCTTTTCTGTTCTACTATGGGCTTTTGATTTCTTGCGAGTATTTTTTGCGGTATGATGGAAATCTGGAACAAGGGTTGCATTCTATTGCCTCGGGACATTTCAGAGACAAAGGGAAAAGAGATGAGCACGAGGAGGGGAAACCCGAAAATAATAAAATCTTGTTTTCACAAAGCAAAAACAGAGCAAAGCAAAGCAGAGCAGAGCAAAGAAGAGAGAAAGCGAGACACACACGTGCGAGGTACAGAATGGGTTTGGGCACGCCCAAGAAGATCAAGGAGCTTTTACAAACCCGTGCATCCACCGGGTGGATCAAAAAGGAGCAACTCGAAAATCCTATTTTTCGAGACAACGTGACCTTTATCATTGTCGATTTCCTCCTCAATGTGCACCGTTTTGGATACAATGGGTCCCTGACATACAGTCTCCTCGTGCACAAAATCCAGTCGGTGATTCTCTCCTACGTCAAGGTGTTTCCCAACGTCAAGACGATTATCCTCCTGCTCGACGAGCAGAGGTACGTCCCACTGGGAAAAATACCGACGCAAGACAAGAGACGGAAACCGCTGACGCCACGCGAACGCTCCAAAATCTTGGACGGGGGCACCATCTCGTCGATGGATCCCACCCTTCAAGACTCGATTGACACGCTCTACGAAAAGGAAGCCGACGTCAAAAGCAAGAAGAAAACCTCCTTTTCTGTCTTTTTCGAGCGGTACATCCGAACCCGCGAGCTACGAAAGGATCTCGTCACGTTTATCACCAAATGCTTAATCAAGCTGATTGAAACGCACAAGGTACCGGACAGTGTGCGGATATATATTGACGGGATGTCGGTATCCACGTATTTTGCGTCTCCGAACCAGCTGTTTTCAGACACCATGGACGACGACGGAACTCGCCTGGTTAAACGGAGTCGTTCTATCTCGACGATGGAGGACGTGGACGCACACGGCCACCACGATCAAGAACACTTGTCTGTGTGTAAGCTTGTATGGAGCCCCCGGCAAAATTCCCTCTCGTTGACGGCGAGTCATCCGTCTTCGTCCATGTCCCAAGAAGAACTTTCGCCGAAGCAACTACGTTTAAGCAATTCCTTTGGAAAGGAGATGGAAGTGCAGCCGCTGTGGTTGACCCGCGAAGAAGGCGATTCGGAAATATTTATGGGGTACAAGGGTCCCTTTGAACGGCCCAATATGGGCGAGAGCGACGTCAAGATTGCCTATTATGCGCGCCGAGTGGCTGAAACCCTGAGTCACCAGTCGAAAGAATCACGAGAAGGAGAGTCGGACGAAGCGTTTGTGTGTACGTGCCTGGTGAGCAGCTGGGACACGGACATCATCCCGATTCTTCTTTTGCATGTACAGGAATTTCCGAGCTCCGTCGCGGAACATTTTGACATTCTACTTGACACGAAGCCAGGCGGTTCTGTTGGCTATTTAGCCTCTCTTATGTCTCGAGATAGCCAAGGTGTTGTTCCCCTGGAGAGTGGAACTACTCTTGCCCTCAGTCCTAATGGTTCTATAGATGGTGATGATTCGGAAGAACAGGGCGTGTATAGCCATGTGCTCGGCAGAACCGTTTGGGAAAGCGAAGGCGAATTTCTTACCGAGGTCATCAACATTCAATTACTCGCCAAGGGCATTCGCCAATACTTTTCCGAATTGCATCCCATGGTTCCCAACGCCGTGGATACGCTTTGCTTCCTGATGATTCTCAACGGGTCAGATTTCGCAGACTCTCCCTCGGGGATCGGATTTGAGAAGTTGCGCACCGTCTTTGATCTCGGAGGCTATGTCTTGCTCTCTTCTGCTCTGTCCATCGAGACGGTCATTGAGCCGTCTGAAAACGGATCCAAGTGCGGCAGGACTTTTTCTTCGATCAAACGCGTCTCGGTCAATGTCAATGAAGACAATGTCAAGGCGTTTTTCAATTTGGTGTATCGGTATGCCCTTGGTCTTGGCGGTGTCGGAGACATCAAAAAGGCTATCTTGCGGGAGAAGCGAAGGCTCACGGACAAAATCAAAGAAGTCGACAGGCACATCAAAGACATACGAGGAGAAGATACGACCGAAGAACAGAAAAAGGGCCGCGGTTCCACCGGTCCATCTTCTTCTTGGACCCGAAAAAGAGGAAAAGAGAGAGAAAGAAGTCGAGGCTCCGACCACATGACCTCGTTGGACTTTGAAACCCTCGACACGCTTGAGCACACTAAAGGGTCTTATCAGCGGAAACGAGAGTCTCTCAACCGATTCATCCTCGACAAACATTACAAAGAATTGGAAGCGTTGAAAGAGCGGCCGGACGAGCTAACGGATTACATTAAAAGTACGCTGGGAATGGACAAGGGCGCGCATATGGACTGGTCCGATATCGAGACGACCCTGCGAAGCAAGAAGATAGCGCGTATCATGAAGAAGAGGAACGTGCTCGTTGACAAAGCCAAGGAAAACCAGGAGAAGGAATTCAAAAAAGTGGAAAATATCCGAAGAATGTCCGAGTGGGAAATATTGAAGCTCTGCGACAAGCGCATGTCCGACTTTAAAAATCAAAAGAAAATAGGGGATTTTGCGGCGCGATCTGCCAACGCTCTGGTCCTCAAACACCAAGAGGCGCAAAGGGGATACGAGGAAGAAGAAAAAAAAGCCGCGGCGCTCTCCGACTGGGAAGTTTTCAGCAAACTCAAGAGAGATATTAGCGATCTCCAGAGCGAAGACGAAATATGCTCCAACATTCGTCGCATGGCATGGAACATGTGCTATTGGAGACTTTCGACGTTTGTATGCATGCGCGAGACAAAGCACCTCAACTCCATGTGCTCTGTCAACCCCGCTTTGTACAAAGATTTTCCCAGAGAAGAAAACAGCACGAGGAAAAATCTGCGCAAGGGCATCGAAGACTTTTTTGATCTCCCTGCGACTCCCAGAAAAGAAGCGACGGACTCGGGACACGCGAGAGACAAGTGTGTCTCGCTCAACGGATTTCACCGCGTTTACGTCCGCGAATCCTCCTCCTCCGCCGGAGTAATCACGAAAAGAAAACGCCAAGAAGACAAGGCTCCGAGGAAAACCACCGTGGTGAAAAGCGGTCGCGTATTTCCTGCCGGAAAGGTTGTCGTTGATCTTGTCAGCGTTTAACGAAGGAGAGAGAGAGAGAGAGACATAGTGTGCGGGAGCGCAGAGACTTTGTTCCAGAGGATCCTAGACAAGCAGGACCTTCGAATAACAAAATACCATTGTTACTTGAAGTGTGCAACAAAAAAAATTGAAAGCGTGACGTTATTCATTGGAGCATTTTTGGGGTTTTTTGCAATACGTGAATCAACGGTGCATAGCGAGCGTCCCTCGCTCCCTATCCATCAAATCAAATCAAATCAAATCAAATTCAATTCAATCAAATCCGAGCTGAGCTGAGCTGACCTGAGCTACACAGGGAAACACAAAAAAAGAAAAAGTGGCAGGAGTATAGCGAGGACGAAGGTTCGTTGCGTTTCGGAAGCAAAGCACATCCGACGAGGCCTACAATACGCAATCATCGCCGACTTCGTTCCAAAGCAGTATTCGCGCTGGATCGACGGCCACGCCTCTCGACTCGATCCAAAATTCGAGCGAAGACGCCTTGGTAGAGAAGGAGAAGGAGGAGGACGATTCTAGCGCGGTGCACTACTGCCGGGAATGTCTTTTGCTCGATCCCCCCGTGCGAAACAAGAAGATTTCCAACAAGAAGCGAAGGCTTTGCACAACACATTATAGAAAATTCTGTGCGGAGAACCACTGCCACGAACATGGATGCAAGCGTCTCGCCAAGAGCGCCGATGGGCGATGTGCCGTGCACGCACCCAAAGAAAGCAAGCAATGCATCCACCCAGGATGCACCAACGAACTCAAAGCGCGCGCAACCTATTGTGACAGATGTTACATGCGGCAGTGGCGCTTGGCGAAAAAGCACGAGGAAGGAGACACAGACGAGAGAAAAAAAGAGGCGTTCCAGAGTTCGTTTTCAACAGAGAATGGAGAGGGCCAGATAGTCTCGCCCGCTCTTTTCACCGAGACTGTGGAGCTTCACAACGGAATCGTGGACATCCTGGAAGAGCACCAGAGGAACCAAGGCGTATGGATCACCATGTTCTGCGACGGAAACGCGCCCTTCTTCCTTTCGGGCGCAGAGTTGGGACTGCACGGAAGCCAGACCCTCTCGGCCCAGATTCTCTGCAGAATATACACAGAAAAGAAGAACGACAAACCCACAAACAAGAGACAACGGATTTGGACAGACAGTTCACTAAAGAAAAAGGAAAAGGAAGAAAGCAAGCGTGACGGCGACACAAGACAGGGGATGTATTCAATAGGTGTAAAGGCAAAAAGAAGTAAACGGAGTGGCGCGTTTGTCCGGGAAAATCTTCTCCGACAAACGGCGCGCCACTTTTCTGTTTAAGTTTTTTTCCTTTTTCCTTTTTCCTTTTTCCTTATAGTTTTCCCCTTTTCTGCCTTCCTCGTGCTTTTTGATTGGAGTGCGCGCGAGAGACAGTCTTTGGAGCAAAGACGCGGGCGAAAAAAAAAAGTAAAACCGCGACACGTAAAAGTTGTGGAGCCGCTTGTAGAAATTCCAATTGAGAAACGGGTCAGGACACACGTACACAGATTGGATAGATATACAAGCGACACGCAGAGAGAGAGCAAGACGAACGAAAACATGGGCAACAAAACGTCGGCGTACTCCGGGATCGATCCATCGCAGTTCCATCTTGCCGACAGCGAGGGCTCCCTCGTGCTTGATTTTTCAGACGGAACGAGGGTGATTGCCGCACGTCGCGGCACGGTCATGTACATCCTGGGCCATTATCTGCGGAACTTGAACATGTTTGAGGATTTGCTATTGCGTGAATCGCAAAAGATTTCGAGACCGTTGCCTATGTTCGTTTCGAGAGAAGATTACGTTACTCCGGAGTACGACGCCCACGAAGCTGCACGAAGAGGGGAAATACCTATACGACCGAACCACGAAAAAGCCAAAGAGTCCGCGGATATTGCCACCTCGAATCCTGAGACCCAACAAACTTCGGATACGGAAGATGGCGACGAAGAAGAAGGAGCCTCGAAAGAAGCGTACATAGAAGAAGACGAAGAGACAAGAACGGCACGCATAGAGAAAGAACTGACGCTCCGCATAGCGATCAAGCAACGCAAGATACTCCGTTTGGTTTCTCAGTATCCGTTGCAACTGACGACCCCGTTTGTGGACGAATTTTACTCGCGTGTTACGAGTGAAAATTCCACGTACGACATGTTTGATGCTAGCCTGGCGACCATTTACCGCTTGTGGATCAATACGGGATCCCACCAAATGTTCCTCATCAAGGGGATAGAAGAATTTTTAAAATCACGCGAACGGCTTGGGGATGACTGGTCTGTCGATATACTCGAGTCGTTCCTCGTGTGTTGTCTCTACAAAGAGTACGACCTCCTTCACAACGAGCTGACGATTGAACCCTCGGACTTTGTGCAAATAGAACAACGCATGCTCGCTCGACTGCGCAAAGAGATGGCAACATTTGCTCCTCCAAAGGACAAACGCGATGGGATGGATACGGTGGACATGTACGGTGAAGAAGCGTCTGCGCAAGAGGAAAAAGAGCATACGGCTGCAAATCCTCGCGTCTTGGATACAGAGGACACTGGAGACTTGCCAATTGACGTGTATTACATGCAGAAGAAGGAAGAGCTTGAGGTGCGCAGGCTTCTAGAGTATCACGAACAGAGGTCAGGAATACTGCGAGACATCTACGAGGAGCCGAGTGCATTTGAAAGAACAGCCAATCCCTTTTTCGCTCGACTCAAGGAGATTCAAGAGAAAAATTCTATGGAGAGTGCGGCGGATAGGTATCTTCTCTCTGGTCATCGGGTTCAGACGACAGCCAGATCTTCTTACAGTCAGAAATTCCTTGGGCAGCATGGGGATGCACGCCCAGAGATTCCCCCAGACGTACGAAGACGAGAGAAAGATCTGCTTCAAAACACACTCGAAAAATTGCTTTCCGCCAATTCTGTCACGCGAAGAAATTGGTCTGAACACCAGGAATGCATGAGGAAAATCATCATTGAGGTCCGCGATGTCGTGAACCAAGTGCGCCGTAATCAAGCGATCGCTAAGAAACGCTATAAACAGAGACTTGAAGAATCTAGGCTTGCCGTCGTCGAACATCCTACGACCAACTCGAAGGAGTCGGGAGCCGAGGACGTAGAATCTGGTGATCGAGCACGAGAAGAAGATCCAGAAACAGAGAAAGGAGAGGAATTGGAATTTGACGTGGACAAAGAGACCGTGGAATTTGTCTCTGGTTGCGGGGTGCCCTCTGACACAGGAGAAGGCTACGCGGTCCTGTACGATCCCGATTGTCCACACTTGCCACTCGCGACACTGGAGCGATTCGAGTATTACCTCACTGCTAGCAACGACTCTCTTCTTCGTGCACTGAGGATTGACCAAAGGGAAGAGGAAGAACTCTAAGTTCCGCACACACACACGAAAAAAAAATAAAATAAAATATATATAATAGGGTTACTTCTTGGACGGATACTTCCTTTTACGGTTCCGGTTCCGGTTCCTCGCGACAAAGCTTGTCTTTCTCTTTTTTTGCAATACGGTTCCTCCTGCTTGCTCTTCCTCGAGCTTTTTAGCACAGTCGGCCGCGTACTTGGCAATGCGTTGCTGGAGTTCGTAGCGAAGCTGACTGTTCGAATCGATGCGCTCGCGGACAATGTCCAGATTGATACCGGAATGTATCGTACAGTACGCAAAAGCGTAAAACATGGCGTCCAACGCATGAAGACTCACCAAGGTCCGCGTCTTCTTCCTCTTCCTTATTGTATTTGTATTCTTTTGTAAAGAACTCTTCACTCTATTGGCCTTGGGGACGCCGAAGGGGGCTTGGTTGGTTTCCCGCACCGTCAACAATTTCCGTCCAAACTGGTTGATGGCGGTCTTTCGCTTGGACCGATTCCCCTTGGTCCCGGCAAAGATTCCAGGATAGTGTGCATCCAATACACTTGGAGAGAGAATGCAGCACGGTACTTCTTGAGCAATGTAATGTGCTTGAATGGCCGAGAGCACACAGCAGTTGTTCGTGGAGATGTTCATCTGCTTCTCAATGACCACGTTAAAATGCGTGTCGTCCACGTCGCCGTTTTCCCACTGCATAATATGACCAAAGGTCTCTGTCTCGCGGAGGATCAGATTGGCCACGCAAGCGCCAATGGTGCTGGACGTCACGGACCCTTTGGAATAGCACGAGTAATCCTTTTCGATGGGAGCATAGTCGGCCAAATCAAACTCGCGCAACACTTTCACCTGTGGAACCTGGTACGGAGTGAGTAGGCACACCCCAAGGCTCGCCGTGCCGGGATCGATCCCCAAGATATGCAACCGTTGCTTCTCCTTCTCGTTTCCTTTCTGCATGGATCCAAACGGAGCAGTAATACAAGACCCAGGAAGCACGTTATCCAAGCGTAGGCGGCCTGTTTTGTTTATTTTTTGCGTTTGCGCGGCGAGACCAATAAACCTACGGAAACGCAAACGCAAAAAACAAAGTAGCGAGAGACGCACAAAGGTCAAAGCGAGCAACAGGCAACGACACAATGCAGTCTCCAGGAAAGAGAAAGCGCACGAGAGTCGGATGGGGAACACAGGATGAATCCAAAGCGACCCGTCGAGGGAATCTCTACGTGTCGGACAGTCCTCCCGAAGAGAGAGATCCGTTGGCCGGGCCTCCGCCCCGGTTGGGCCTCGACGACGAAGACATTCCCCTTGACGAAATGTTCTCGTGCATGTTTCACCAGATAAGAACGATGCGACCAGAAATGGCCGTGTTTTGGGCATGCGCCATTGATCGGCGCGGAATCGGAGAACGTCTGTGGAAGTGCCTGTGCATCTTTTCCTTTCGGGACATTGGATACGCGTACCCAGAAGCTCCGTGCTACGTACACGCGTATTATTGCACGTGGCTCGAAGAAATGCGGCGGTACCGCCAGGAGCTTCGCGCTCGACTCGAGTATGCGTGCACCAAATCGATCTTGTCCATTCTCAGTGGCGAGGCGTCCGCCGTAACGAAAGATAACGAAAAGGAAAAGAAAAAAGTTCTTCGTCTCTCTGGGATAGACCAAGCATGGGTTTCTTCCTTTCTCGAGATGGGGATGATCTCCATGCCCGAGGAAGCACTCGCAAGCTTGATGGAAGATATACAGTTTCACATGCAACACACCCCCAATGAATACCTCCCTTTCTACGAAACTCCATGTTCATGCGACGCGCTTGCTGCGCGTCTTGCCCGCACTCGTCCCCGTCTCGGGCATGCACTCTTTGAAGAAGGGTCCGTAGCTCACTTGAACACGGCACGTCACTTGTTGATCAATGTGGTTCAATATCTCTGCGTGCTTCCCAAGAGTACACTTTCCCGAGACATGAGCTTCTACACCGCGTTCAAGTGCATCGGCACCTTGACGGAAAGCGATTGGGGTGTCTCTCTGTCGTTTGCAGAACTGGATCAAGCGTTGTACGCCATTCGCAAGGGCTACCCGCAAGCGGTACAGCAAGCGTGTATCTGCTTGTGTGGGTCCATCATCCACAAGGACGAGCGGCGTGCCGTAGATATGACGGATCTCTTTAGCGTATGGAACGAAGGCGATCTGTTTTGGAAGACGCTCTTTGTGATTGCGCGTGTCTTTCCTGTTAGTTACCAGTGGACTCAGGGCTACCTCAAAGAATACCAAAAGGGATGGGCATGGGCCAAGGATTGCACGTTTTACTTTGTGGAAGGGAGCCGTTCCGCCATGTTTTCAGGCATGCTTCTGTTCATCCGCGGGCGTCCGCAACGCGACCTCGACGAACCCGCCATGAGTCCAAATCACGTTGCCTATTCCAAGGATTATGCAGCGTGGTTTTATGGTGGCAGGACCCCCTCCTACCAAAGCCTCGACTATCTCAACGCCTACGAAAAAGAAATAGACTTTGACCAAAGTAGGAATCGCGTTGCTGCGGTGCTTCACAACGCGCTTGGACAGACTTCTGGACAGGAGGACGTAAAATCAAGCCATGTCGAAAAATTGGCCCACCTTGTGCGGAAAATGATTCAGGAGTTTCCTGGCAGTCCTTCCTCGGGCACAGAACCCTACGCGGTCAAAAACAAATCGAGTTTGATGCGAAGGCAAAGCAGCACTGGGTGGAACTTGATTCGTTCCCAGAGCGCCGACAACACCACCCGAGGCACGAGGATGCGTATCGGAAAAGTAGACCGCGAAGTATGCATCACCGAACACGCCATTGATTGGAGCACGAGGAGGGGACGAGAAATGTGTCGCGGAGTGCGCCACGCCTTTCTCGTCTCGGAAAGTGTGTCTCGGAGGTCGCTCGTCTCCAATGCATACTTTGAAGACGTGGAAAAGATGCTCACGAAACAGTGCAAAAAGGCCAACAAAGCACGACGGGAAGATTCTCGACGGAGGAGAATCTACGCAATGAATCATCGAGAACGCGCATTGGAAGAGTTTCGCGATGTTACCTCCTCTTCTCAAGATCTTCTTTTCTCCTCATCTCAGAGCAGTAGCTCTTCCTCGTGCTCTATAGAAAGCGGCGAGATGTCTAGACAGAGAGACAGAGAACTCGATCAGATGGCCAGCCTGCAAGAGAAAATCTACAACCTCACCATCAATCCTTGGTACGATCCTGGCCTTGTTCATCTGTACCGAAACTTTGCCTCGGAGCTGGTCGGACTCAAGGCAAAGGTTCGGAGTATCCTTATGGCTCAAGGCGAACCAGATCCTGCCGAATCGGGCGTGTTTTCCGACGACGAAAAATTCTTGCTCAACACGTTTGATGTGGAAGAAGTCAAGGGCGTCCAACGGATCGCCAAGATCGGAAACGACGACTGGCTCGAAAAGTTGCACCAACTCGAAAACCAAGAAGACGTTGTCGAGGGAGAAGAACACCACGTCCAAGAAACAGAACACGCAGGGTACACTCCCGCGACACAGGGAGACGAAGAAACAGACAGCAGCTCTGAGTTATCCTCCATAGCGCAACGAGTTGGTGACATTCGCCTTTCAAGTTCCGAGGCTCTTTCGGAACCAGAATCAGAGATTCTGTCTCATTCGCAAGAAGCAAACGACGAAGACCTGCACGAAGAAGGACGCTCAGAGGAAGGATCGTTTGGCGAAGATATGTTTTACTGGCAACGGTTGATCAAAAAGGCGAAGCACTACGACGGGCACCGGTACGACGCGCGCTTGTCTGTTGCGGCGGACTGGCCCAACGGAATGATCGAATGCTGCTTGACGATCGGTCCGTTTCGCAAGCGAAAGGATGCGTTTCGCTTGCAAAACGGATACGAACTTGCGTCCTACTTGGGCCATGGAAACATGCCTACCGAGTCTCTCTTTCGGTGGACAGAAACGATTCGTCGTTTGGTTCTTCAATACCGTGGAAACGACGGAGAAGAAGTCAACCTGGACGAATCCTATCGAAAGGGAAAAGGAAAACGAAAAGACGACAAAGAAGAAAGAGAGACAAGTGTCTTGGACAACATATTGGACAGCATGAGCAAGGTGCACGAGGAAAGACAAAAAGCCTTTATCCCGCAAGACGTTCTGCGGGAACGAAGACGCCAGGAACTTTTTGACTCGGTTTTGTTGCACGAAGGGATCTTTGGATTGGAAGACGGCGGCGGAATGCTCGTAGACACGTTCACGACAGTATCTTCCCAGGTTGTTACAGGATACGATGCGTGTGTCGACGATATGCACGGATGGTTTGGGCCTTACCGATCCCGATCAAACTCTCGTCTTGGTGGCCAAGTTGATAGGCTGAAGCACTATCTTCAATACCGTGTAAAGTTGTGTTCGTTGCTTTCCTCGTGCACGATGAGCTGGCCGATTCCTCTTCCCATCGCCATTGACAAAACAGACCCGATCGACTACTCGGTCTGGCTAGACATTTTGAAACAAGGGGAAATTGGCCGGTCGAGTTGCTTCAATACGCCGTTTGCGCGGTACTTGGCCCATTATTTTTACAGGGTGCTGCCGATGCAGAACTCGGAATGGCCCATACACCCGGACGATGCTCTCGACGAGCTGAACAATGTTCCAAGGTGGACCTGGACAAGTGCAGAAGACGCATTTGAACACGAAATCATTCCCTTTGAAATAGGCAAGGATCTTTTCTTCAACATGGTGCTGTCCTTTTTGATCTCTGGCTTTCCCTCTATTGAACGAGCGTTGGCGGACGCGAACAACGAGAATGGGAAAATGGCCGACGTGTTTCGCCAAATGTACGTAGAGTGTGTTCCGCAGGAACAGGACGTTCCTTCCTACGCCGAAGCAGACGAAGTCATACGGGAAGCCAAAAGTCGGGAGCGTCTTGATCAACCCCTCGTGCTCTTAGACCTCCCTGCCGTGTCGTCCCTTATCTGTTTGCGGATAGATGTCTACGTGGACGAGGAACTGAAGGGAAGCAAGTTCTTTGAAGACACGATGGCCTACTTTAAGCAAATGAAGGAAAAGCACGAGGAAGAGGGGTTTTGGACTTCCATGTACGACTGCGTCCACTACTTTATCCACTCTAGTCAGGGACAAGGGATCTTGAGACACCACCTCACCGAATGGCGCGACAAACTGTCCAGGTGGATGGACAACCTTCCCGAGGAGACAAAAGAGAGGATGGATGCTCTCGTCAATGACATCCGCGACATGATTGCGCTGTCGGGAGAGTATCACGAGACCTCGTTGATGGACTACGTGGCCATTCAAAGAGTGATAGACCGTATCGAACGTCTTCTCTGTTCGATTACGGGAGTCTGCGTAGAGTAAGCAGAATGCAAGCAAAGCCAAATAAAAAAAAGCAAAAGCCAAAATAAAAAAATAAATTTGCACGCAAATTTATTTTCATTTTTGCCTTTTCTTTTTTGTTCGTTGGGGCTGCAGCGATTTTAAACTGCGGGGTAGCACACCATGGAACAAAGCGATGAGAAGATACCTCGTGCCCGCGGATTGAGCGATTTGGTTGAAGAGGAAAACGCTATTGAAACAGTGCGTTTAGACGACTACCCAAAGGAAGAGGTTTCCAACGGATACGATCAACGGTGGAATTGCTTCACGTGCGGAAAAGTCAACTACGAGTGGTGGTGCCAGTTTACACGGCAGGACGAAATCTGCTTTTGTTGCCAAACGCCCCGTTTTACGGAAATGCCCGAGAAGGGCATAGGTCCCAGAGTCGTACAGTGCCCGCTCTGCACCCTGAGAAACTCTGCTTCCCAAAAAACCTGCTTGGCATGCAAAACGCCTCTCGGCAGGCTTGGAGTTGTACCTCCGCCCATAGACGGCATCTATCCACGGACCAAAACGGTTCCGGAAGATTGTGTTGAGGAGCAAAGGAGGTCCAGTGCATCAGCAGCAGCAGCAGAAGAAGAAGAGGGAAAAGGTAGCAGGTTTAAAAAACCCCATTCGAGAGCTCCAAATATCCTGGGGAGCCAGAGACTAAAGCCGATTCGATCGCTTCCCATCGTGGACGATGTACCTCGGGAGAGATCCACGGACGATATTTACAGCCTGGCGGCTTACAACCGTCACTCCGGTCGTACGATAGACCACGAGCATTCCTTTACTCCCAAAGCGACGACCCCAGAGGGAGACAAATCGGTAGAATGCCTTATTTGTACGCTCGTGAATCCGCCGCGCTCGGTTTATTGCCAAGCGTGTTCTTCTCGTCTTCCCCTGGGACCCTATCATCCTTATACCGGAAACGATTGGGAGAAAGAACGAGCAAAGATTCGAAAACAGCAAGAGGTGCGGTTTGGGACACGGTCCATCGATACCAAGCCACTCGATCCGGCCACGAAGCATTGGGGAACCCTTGCTTGTGCTTATTTTGAAGAGAACCAGCGGGTCTCCGCTCGTATCGCTCTCTTTGAAAAGGAGACCCTCGTGGACATCTGTATGCAGGTCATTGAGGATCACTTTACAAGCGCACAAGAATGCATGGATCTTCTTAGCGAAATCATCCGGGTTACGTTTGACCACGAGAAGCTTGTCACGCATTGCATCGACGTGATTGCGCGCAACTTTTCCACGTACGTGTACGACCTGCAGACCAACCCACGATTGAGCTTTGTCGTGAGTAAGTTGCGCAAGGAAGGAGCAACCGCGACGGAAACGATGCACAACAAGAGCGGGAAGACGCACTTGATCAAAAGTCTGTTCCAGAGCTTTGTGGATTTCCCCCAGATGGTGCAAACGCGCATTGTATGGACCGTCTGGAAGAATCTGCACTTTTTGACGGAGCGCACGCAGACGGAACTCTCGAACACGCGCTCGACCCACAAGGACTTTGCCAAAAAGAGAAAGAGCTTTATCAACTTGAATGACGAGAAGATGCGGCTCTTTGAATTCTGCCTATGGCAGGGCATGGACGAAGAGATGGTCCCTTGCGTCCTGTCCGACGGCATTTATCCCTTTGATTCGGGACTCATGGTTCCGATTGGCGACCCCGCGATCCAAAAGCAAATGGAAGAGGCGCAAGTGAAGAATCGCATCTCCGAGGACTTGACCGTCTCTCTCCTTTCTTCGTCCACCGCTCCTTGGTTATACTTCAACGCGACCAAAGCGAATTTGTCCTTGGTGATGCGGCACATGGAATCTTACATCAAAAAGAACTGGCTCAGTGTGATCGACTGTGCCTCTTGGAACATTGTTCCCGTAGAACAACGGAAAATGATCGAGGCAGACTACCAGTCCGAAATGCTCAAGTATTATGAAGAGACACCGATCGTTCCTATCGAGGAGCCTTTGCTCGAGGAAACGGACATGATAGAGGATGATTTCATGTGGAACGATTCTTCCGGAGGAGAATGGCCCGAGGAATGGGAGGACGAGATAGACGATTGGGACAGCCAAGAAGTCGCTGTGTAACACCAAAACATAAAAAAAAACCACCTTTTTTGTATTCACTTATACAACTTGTGCCAAGTTGTACCGAGAGAGAGAGAGAGAGAGAGAGAGAGGACTTATTTCCTGCCGGATGGAAGCCATGCCTGGGCGTGCTCACCCTCGGCCACTTCATTGTACATGAATTCGAGAGTTTTCAGCATGGTGTGGTCTGCTTGGATGACGCCGTCTCCGTCCGTGAACCGACGGCATTTCTTTTTCATTCTTTCCGGCAGGATATCCTCGCGCATGGTGACAATGGTGGACGTACCCGTGAGGCTGAGGGAACGGAAGAGAAGCGGAAAGGTGTTGTTGTGCACGAGGTACGTGGCCATTTCTTCCGGTGTGAGCAGGCCCTTTTCGTTGGTGTCCTTGACCCGCTTGGCAACGGCTCTCTTTAGCGCCACTTTTTTGCTTCGAAAGCTTGGCGCTCGGTTGGCGTTTTTGGCCGTCGCCTTTTCGAGCTCCTCGTCGTAATCCACCGCTCTGTGTGCATAAATCTCGTGGGAAGAATACTTTTGGACTTGATCCGTGTTCACCATATAATGCAGAGCGACATTGACATTGTCCCTGGTAATGGTGACGCGGGCGTTGCTCTTTTTGAACGAAAGGGGCTCCAGTTCCATCTCTTGGGCTTCGTCCTTTTCCGTGTCCTCGTCATTTTCATCTCCTTCCTGGTTGGATTTCCTTTGCTCCTCTGGGAAAGAATCTTCGTGCTCCTTGGGTAATCCCGCATTTCCCAAGGCTCCGCTCAGCATGACGCCTACGGAACGGTGAATGGCTTGTTCCGTGACGACTTCCATAGCTGCGGCCAGAGGGATAAACGGGTCGTTGCTCTTGAGTCCACCAATGCCGGGAATAGTTTGGAGGGCCAGATTTTTGACCGAGGAGATGGAAATGTTCAGTGCATAGGCGCGTTCTACTCGAGCGTGACTCCCGGTTTCTTTTTCCCCTTTCTTTTTCGCTTGGTATCTCTCGTACGCGAGCATAGCCTTTTTTATCTTGGCAAAGATGCGCATTCTCAACGGAGAATGGGGAACGATAGAAATGATACCGGCCGAAACGTCCAGAGCTGTCAGTCGCTCCTTTTTTTTCATCTCCACAAGCGCTTTTGCATACGTAAGGAC